>Ga0206682_10000054_pt1 | contig 105130 bp, 91 predicted proteins | sample M240m12015metaG_FD_155444 | JGI IMG/M metagenome (GOLD analysis project Ga0206682, IMG submission 155444) | Ammonia-oxidizing marine archaeal communities from Monterey Bay, California, United States - M2 40m 12015 | ecosystem: Environmental > Aquatic > Marine > Intertidal zone | place: USA... | reverse complement strand
AACCTCATGATTAATTGTTTGAAGTACATAGAATAACAGCAGCGGTAGGATGAAAAGAAATGGCTCAATGATTAAAAAACCATTCCCGAATTCATGTACAACCTGAAATTCTTCAAGGAAATCGTTGAAAATATTGATCGCAATACTGGATAAAAACAAACCAAGATAAATATTGGCTTTTCTATTCTTAGATTTTATTGTGAAAAACAATATGCTCAATAGAATTGAACATGACAGTATAAACGCTGATGGGATTAACCATAAAAATTCTCTTAATTCCATATTTACTTTTTAGATAAACAAGCCTTGTTCTTTAACGATATGTAGAAATTATTATTGTGCCTAACGAGGAGATAAACGTATTACGTTTATTTACCTTATAAATTGATGTTAAAATTTTTCATCTTTTTCAGCCATTTTCACAAGCATTGGTCTTGGCTCAAACTTATTTCCATAAATATTTTGATATTGTTTCATTCGGTCTAAAATAGTTGAGATTCCAATTTGATTCATATAACTAAATGGACCACCAGACCATGGTAAAAATCCAATTCCAAAAACAGCGCCAATATCACCATCGTTAATATTTTCAATAATTCCTTCTTCCAAAGCCCAAACAGCCTCATTTAAAAGAATTAAAATACATCTTTCAGTAATTTCATTGTCGCTAATTTTCTTTGCACTTGGAGCGTCAAAATATTGATAAACACTCTGGTTTACTTTTCCCTTTTTTAATTTCCCTTTTTTCTTTATATAGTGGTAAAATCCTTTTTCAGACTTTCTTCCAGATAGTCCTGCTTCCAACATTTTAGGCATAGAATAGTTGAGCTTTATTCCATCTCTATCTTTTATTAAATCAGTCATGTTTCCGCTCATTACATGTACTCCAACATCAATTCCAACTTCATCTAGTAATGCAATTGGACCTACAGGCATTCCCATATTTTTAAGGGCTCTGTCAATTTGTTCTATTTTAACGCCTTCTTCAATTAGAATTAGCGCTTCCAATAAATATGGACAAAGAATTCTATTGACATAAAACCCAGGTGAATCGTTGACTACAATACATGTTTTTCCTTGTTTTTTCCCTATTTCATAACAAGTTGCAATTGCTTGTTTGGAAGTTTTACTAGTTTTTATAATTTCCAATAATGGCATTTTAGTAACAGGAGAGAAATAGTGCATTCCAACTACATTTTCTGGTTTATTTGCATCTTCAGACATTTCAGTAAGTGGAAGAGATGAGGTGTTAGAAGCAAAAATAAAATCATTATCACATATACTTTCTAACTCTTTAATAAGTTTTTTCTTTACAGCCATATTTTCTACAATAGCCTCCACCACTACATCAATACTGTCGAAACCTTTATAATCTAGTTGACCTATGGCTCTTTGAGCAGTAGTTTTGGCCAAAACTTTACTCATTTGTCTTCTTTTTATTTTTCTACTAAGATTTTTCCAAATGTTTTTTCTTGCTTGGTGAAGCATTTTATGATCTAAATCTTTTAATATAACATCCATTCCAGAATTAATAGAAACCTCAGTTATTCCTTCTCCCATAAATCCAGCACCAATAACCCCAATTTTTTGCGTGTTTTTTAAGTCTACATTATATGGGTTTTTCTTTTTGTCGGAGGTTATAAAAAACAAATTTCTAAGTGCAAAAGAAACATCGGAAAGAATCAATTCTTCAAATTTTATTACTTCAGCCTCATAACCATGCTTTAATCCTTTTTGCAAACCAATTTTCACACATTCTATAATTTCAAGCGGTGCAGGATAATTTCCTTTAGTCAATTTTAGCACTGTTTTTTTTGCCTGACTAAACACTATCGATCTACCTATCGAAGTACCATCCAATAATTTAACAATTAAACTCTTTTTTAATTTTTTTCTTTTAAACTTATTACTTGCTATATCATATACTAATTTTTTTGCTGCTTTATGTAATTTACTGTGGTGAATAATCTCGTCTACCAAGCCTATTTTCTTTGCTTTAAAAGGAAATATATTTTTTCCAGTTAACATTATATCTAAGGATGCTTGTAAACCAACCAACCTTGGCAATCTTTGTGTACCACCAGCACCTGGAAGTAATCCTAGTTTAACTTCTGGAAGTGCTAATTTTGTTTTGGAATCGTTTGAACAAACTCTAGCTTTACAAGCAAGAGAAAGTTCTACTCCCAACCCATAACAAGTACCATGAATAGCAGATACAATTGGCTTTTTAGAGTCTTCAATTTTTTGTAATAATTCATGCCCTTTTCTACTAAAAGGTTGAAAATCTCCAACTTTCTCTCCCTTAAAAGATTTAATATCTGCTCCGGCAATAAAGTCTTTTTTGGCACTTATCAATACCGCTCCAATAATATTATCGTTGTTTTCAATTTCGTTAAATACATTTTCAAAATCTCCGATTAAACTAGGAGATACGATATTCATCTTGTCTTTTTGAGAATCTATCCAAATAGTGGCTATTCCTTTCTCAATTTCTAACCTAAAAAGATCTGATTTTATCATGCTTCGTACTTTTTTATAATCATTGCATGCCCATGTGCACCAGCTGCACAAGCAGAAAGCATGGCATATTTTCCATTTTCTTCAATTAATCGGTTAGCAGCAGTAGTTAAAAGCCGAGCTCCAGTAGCTCCAAATGGATGCCCAATTGAAAGTGATCCCCCCCAATTATTGACTTTTTTAATATCTATCTCACCAACAGCTTTTTTTCTTTCTAGTCGAGTTTTACAAAACCCCTCATCATTCAGACATTTTAAATTTGTGAGAACTTGACCAGCAAATGCTTCGTGGATTTCAAAAACATCTATATCATTTAAATTTATTTTAGTTTTTTCTAATAATTTACTCATAGCAAATGCAGGACCTAATAATAATTCATCTTCTAACCTTTGCCCAGTAAAACAATAATCTATAATTTCTGCTTTGGGTTTTAAATTTAGTTCCTTGGCTTTAGATTCTGTCATAAGCAAACATACAGCACTACCATCGCTTAAAAAGGAAGAGTTAGCAGCTGTTAATGTACCATACTTTTTATCAAAAGCTGGTCTTAGTTTAGCTAGTTTTTCAGGTTTAGAACCACTTCTTATGCCATTGTCTTTTTGAATCATTTTAAATTTTGGATCAACTTGTACAGCAACTACTTCCTTTGCATGATGTCCTTCCTTCCAAGCTTTTTCAGCATTGTCATGAGATCTTATGGCAAATAAATCCTGCTCTTCCCTTGGGATTTGGTGTTTAGCTACCATAATATCGCAGTCTTCTCCCATTGTTTTTTGTGTAGTATGTTCTGTAATGGCTGGAACTTCAGGTAAAAAGTCTTTGAATTTAAATCCAAGGACATACTTTATCATTTGAGAAGTTGATCTTATTTTAGTGCCTTTCATAAGTTTGGTTCTCATATGCTTTTTATAACCAATTGGTGTTTCAGAAGCGCTATCTGCACCACCTGCAATTACCACGGAAGATTGGCCAGTTGAAATTTCTCCAATCGCTGTAGCAATTGCTCTATTGGCAGAAATGCAGGCTTGACTTACTGTATGACAAGGAGTAGAGTAGGGTATTCCAGCAGTTAAAGCGGCTTCTCTAGCTAGATTACTTGTCTTAAGAGTTGAAATGACACATCCCATTATGACACTATCCACTTCTTTTGGATTAATTCCTGTTTTATTAATTAAACCTTTAATAGACAACTGACCTAGTTCATAAGTCATAGTGTTTAAAAAATCGGTTTCAGACCTTAAAAAAGGAGTTCTACAACCATCTACGAGTACAATCTTTTCTTTCATGAAATACTTTATTCTAGAAATTTATAAAATTTCTATGCATGCATTGGTTAAAACATCATTTTTTAACAATATATTTTTTAGTAAGGTCCTTAATTATATTAAAATACAATGCAATGAGAAATAAATTACTATTTTGTAGACAATGAATAATTACGAAAAAATAGCTAATGGAATTGTTGTAAATAGAATTCGATCTTCTTGGATTGAAATTTTTAAATTTTATAACGAACAAACTTCTAAAGAAATTGGTACTCTTTCAACAGCTTTTGTTCTTATGACTCTCAATGAAAAATTTGGAACCCAAGTAACTAAAATTGCACCAAGAATGGGTATGGAGCCCAATAGTTTATCCCGATTACTTAAATCTTTGGAAGAAAAAGAATTGGTATTTAAACGAAAGGATATTAAAGACAAACGAAAAGTTTATATATGCCTAACCGAAAATGGATTAAAGCTTAGAAATATAGCGGCTGAAAGATTATTCTCTCTTGAAAAAAATATTAAAGACAAAATATCACCCACAGATTTATCTTCATTTTATAAGGTTACTGACGCTATTTCTGAAATAATTGAAATAGAAAAGACAAAAATAGCATTAAAGTGAATATTCTTTATTGGAGATTAAATATTTGGCAATTTTTCTTCTTAGTAACATAGGATTTTCTTTTTCTTTTATTGCTAATAACTTAATAACCCTTTTTAAAAATGAATGTCTTTTTGGAAGACTATCTAAAATAGTAGTTGCGCACCGTATTATTTTAGAATTAGCTTCATAAAACTGAAGATCACAAATATTTTGCTTCATTTTAATCTCTTCACTGGTGGTATCTATATTCTTTAATTTTTCAACTCTTAAATAAGTAGATTCTAGTACATAAATTTCTGACAATATATCTGCTAAATTCATAATTATTTCTTGCTCGTGCTCTAATGCTCTTGAATAAGCATCGGTAGCATATTTAGTAAGTGTGAAAAATAAATATTTAAAATTTTCTAAATATTGAGAACTTGATTTTTCTTGAATTCCTATTAAGCTTTTAAAAATCTGAAATGGAATTTTCTTAGTGAATGATTTCAAGTCAATTTCTTTGGTATGAAATCCTCTTTTCATTAATTCGCCAAAAGAAAGCATCCTATTTATTTCATTGGTTCCTTCATAGATTCTAGTTATTCTAGCATCTCTATATCCCATCTCTACTTTAGTCTCAACACTGTAACCCATTCCTCCATGAATTTGAAGAGATTCATCCACACAATAATCTAATACTTCCGAAGCATATACTTTCATTAGCGAACATTCTATGGTATATTCTCTAAGCCCCTTTAACTTAATTTCATTTGAAGGAATATTATTTTCCTTTAATTCTTTTTCTTTTAAATCTATGTTTCTTCCAGTTCTATAAACTGCTGACTCTGCAGAAAATATCTTTCTAGCCATTTCACCAATCTTGAACTGCATGGCTGTGAACTCACCAATACTTTTCCCAAATTGTTCTCTTTCAATAGAATATTTAACAGCTTTGGATAAAGCAAATTTAGATCCGCCAATTGTTGCTGCAGATAGTTTAATTCTGCCAGAGTTTAGTATGTTTAGCGCTATTTTAAAACCATCGTTTCTCTTACCTAATAGGTTTTCCATTGGAACAGGACAATTTTCAAAATATACTTGCCTGGTGGAGGATCCTTTTATACCTAGTTTTTTTTCTTCCTCCCCCAAGGTTATACCACCAAAAGATTTTTCTATGATAAATGCAGAAAGTTTTTCATCGTCTTCAATTTTTGCAAAAACTATAAAAACTTCCGCAAAACCGGAATTGGTAATCCACATTTTTTGACCGTTAATCAAATAGCAATTTTTTTCTTTGTCTATAGAAGCTTTTGTTTTCCCAGAATTGGCATCTGATCCTGCAGAGGGCTCTGTTAAAGCGTAAGCAGTTTTAATTTCTGCAGTGGCTATTTTGGGTAAATATTTTTCTTTCTGCTTTACAGTTCCATAATACACTATGGGCAAAGAACCAATGGAAACATGAGTGCCTATTGTTGTAGCAAAGGAAAAACCATATGCAAAAGCTTCCATATAAAGTAAACCGGCGTTGAAACTTAAATCAGATCCACCATATTTTTCTTCAATTGCTATTCCACAAAGACCTAAATCAGCGGCTTTGTCTAGCATTTCAACAATCAAAGGAAGATCTTTTGATGCTTCTGGCTCACTGTCTAATACATGAAGTTCTTTATCAAGAAAATCATGAATCATTTGCTTTAACATTTTTTCTTCCTCATTCCACTCTTCAGGAACAAAAACTGCTGATGATTCAGTTTTTTTGGTTATAAAATCTCCACCTTTGATGCTCATTGTGTATTATACTTTATTTTTACTTTCTAATATACAAAAACATCCAATGCGTGCATTGGATGTTTTGAAAATTTAACATTTTGATTTAATTTATGATCAACTTTACTAAATGCAAAGAAATATTTTTAGAAACACTTAAAGAAAATTTAAATTCGAGAGAAATTGAAAATATTTTTTTTGAGTTGCTTTTTTTTAAAATGAACTGGGAAAGGGTAGATTACTTATTAAACAAAAATCAAAAGCTTAATCCAAATGAAGTTTCATTTTTTGAGAATTCTTTAAATAAACTTGTTGAAAATATACCGATTCAATATATAACAGGGCAAACATTTTTTTGTGATTTACTTATTCAAGTTAATTCTAAAGTATTAATTCCAAGACCAGAGACTGAAGAATTGGTCCATTTAATTTTAAAATCTTACAAGGAAGATCATCCAAAAGAAATATTAGATGTTGGAACCGGATCTGGTTGTATTATTATAGCATTAAAAAAATCACTTTATAATTCTAATTGCTCGGCTTTGGACATTTCAAAAGATGCTATTTCAACTGCAAAAAGAAATGCAAAATTTAATAATGTTGACATTGATTTTATAACTAAAGACATCGTTAATTATAAAAATGAAGAAAAATCTTGGAACTTAATAGTTAGTAATCCTCCGTATATACCTATTTCAAATAAAAAATATATGCATGCTAATGTTCTTGAAAATGAGCCTTCACAAGCACTCTTTGTAGAGAACGAAGACCCACTTAAATACTACAAGGTAATTTCTAATTTTGGTTACCATCATTTGAAAAAAAATGGAAAAATTTACTTCGAAATTCATGAGGATTTTGCAGATGATGTTGTAAATTTATTCTCTTTAAATAAACATTTTAAATGTACTGTTCATAAAGACTTTCAAGGAAAAAATAGATTTATTATAGCAACTAAAAATGAGTAAATTAGAAATTAATAGAATAATCGAGTTAAGAGAATTAATACATTCGTATAATACTCAATACTATATTCATAGTAATTCTGTGGTTTCTGATTTTGAATTTGATCAGCTTTTAAAAGAGTTGGAGCAACTTGAATTTAAATATCCAGAAATAAACGACCCTAACTCACCGACTAAAAGAGTAGGAGGAGACATAACTAAGTCTTTTGAAACTGTTTCACATAATTATCCAATGCTTTCACTATCTAATAGTTATTCAAAAGATGATATTGCCGAATTTGATCAAAGAGTAAAAAAGATAATTGATGTTCCTTATTCGTATATATGCGAACTTAAGTATGATGGAGTTGCAATAAGTATTATATATAAAGACGGTAAGCTTTTAAAAGCAATTACTAGAGGCGATGGAACTCAAGGAGAAGATGTTACTAATAATGTAAGAACCATTTCCTCAATTCCTCTTGTTCTTTCTGGCGATTATCCAAAGAATTTAGAAGTAAGAGGAGAGATAATGTATTCTAAATTGGCGTTTAACGAACTAAACCAAAATAGAGAAAATGAAGGTCTTCCGCTTTTTTCAAATCCAAGAAACTCTGCCTCAGGAACACTTAAACTACAAGATTCTTCAATTGTCGCAAAAAGAAAATTAGATTGTTTTTTATATTCTGTTTTTTTTGACGATAGTAGAATTAATAAAGTTTTTGAGCAATATAAATATTTAGGAAATTTTGGATTTAAAACACCATCGATTTCCAAACGATATGTAGAAACAGTTAAAAATGTTGATGGAATCATGAGTTTTATTAACTATTGGGAGGAAAAAAGAAATAATCTACCTTTTGAAATTGATGGAATTGTCATTAAAATTAATGAGACAGATATTCAAAAAGAAATTGGAAATACTTCTAAATCACCTCGATGGGCCATTGCGTATAAGTATAAAGCTATTCAGGTGAGTACAGTTCTTGAAGAAATTGTTTATCAGGTGGGAAGAACAGGAGCAATTACACCAGTAGCTAATTTAAAGCCAGTTGTGATAAGTGGAACAATAGTTAAAAGAGCTAGTGTTCACAATTCAGATCAGATAAAGAAGTTAGACTTAAGAATAAACGATGTTGTTTTTGTAGAAAAGGGAGGGGAAATAATTCCTAAAATTATTGGAGTTAATTTTTCTGAAAGATCGCCTAGTAGTAACGCCCATTCATTTATTAATAATTGCCCAGAGTGTAATTCTATTTTAGTAAGAGACGATGACCAAGCACATCATTATTGTTTAAATTCTAATTTATGTCCTCCCCAAATAAAAGGAAAATTAATTCATTTTATTGGTAGAAAGCAGCTAAATATTGATGGAATAGGACAAGAAACCATAGAGCAATTGTACAATGAAAAGCTAATTGAAAATGTAGCTGATCTATATTCTTTAAATAAAGAAGACTTACTTCCAATTGAAAGAATGGCTGAGAAATCAGTAGATAATATTATTAACGGAATTCAAGCAAGTAAATCTGCACCTTTTCATAAAGTGCTTTTTGGTTTGGGTATTAGATATGTTGGTGAAACAGTTGCTAAAAAGCTAACTTCTTATTTTAAAGATATAAATCATTTACGAAACAGTTCATTTGAAGAACTATGTAATATCGATGAGGTAGGGGAAAAAATTGCAGAATCATTAGTGGAATATTTCTCATTGGATTACAATAATAAAATAATTGATGAACTTTTAGAACAAGGACTTCAAATGAAATCTGATCACACTTTAAATGTGGTGAAATCCAATATATTAGAGAACAAAAAAATTGTTATTTCTGGTACTTTTGAGAATGTTTCTAGGGAAGAATTAAAGTCTATAATTGAAACTAACGGTGGTAAAAATGTAAGTTCGGTAAGCAAGGCTACTGATATACTAATAGCAGGGGACAATATGGGTCCATCTAAACTAGAAAAAGCAAAAGAATTTAATATTTCTATTATGAAAGAAAATGATTTTTTAAGTCTAATTAATTACAATGAAAAATTTTCAGATTCAAATCAATATGAACAAGGACAGCTTTTTTAATTTGCTTTTTTGTAAGTTTATAGTAGCATTATTGAATTATATTAAATGAAAATAACATTTTTAAATATTAAGTTTTTTTTTGGTGAAAAGTTATTACAAAAGCTACTTAAAAAAGGAAATGATAGACAGGTGAAATCTTGCAATGTTGAAGATGCAAAGTCTATGGGTATGATATGTGTTATTAAAAACGAGTCTGATTATGATTCTGTAGTGAAAATAATAAAAATGATTAAGGTTGAATTTAAAATTCCTAATATTAAAATCTTAGCCTATTATCCACTAAAAGATGATCCAGTATTTTTAAAAAGCAGGTTAGGATTAGATTTCTTTACTGTTTATGACCTAAATTACTGTGCTTTGCCAAAAAAAGTTGTTGTCAAAAATTTTATATCGGAAAGGTTTGATATTCTACTTGATTTAACTGCTTTTAGATCTATTCCGTTAAGGCTAGTTTTATTCAAGTCAAATTCTCCATTTAAAATTGGAAGTTTTTCTGAAGACAGAAAACCTTTTTATGACTTAATGATTGAAACAGATCCTAAAGATTATTTTCAGTACGTTCAGCACGTAATAAGTTATTTGAAAATTTTCAATAAAAAGTAAAAAAAGTGAACAAATCATCCATAATTTTAATTGGTATGATGGGTTCAGGAAAAACCACTGTGGGAAAGATTTTAGCTGACGAAATCAATTTTAAATTTGTTGATTCAGATGATCTTATAGAAAAACAAGAAGATAAATCCATCACTGATATATTTCTTTCTAAAGGGGAAGATTACTTTAGAGAATTAGAAAAAAATCTAATCTTAAAATTTAAACACAAAAGTTTTGTCTTTGCAACAGGAGGAGGTTTGCCAGTTTTTAATGATAATTTTGATAAATTAATAAATATTGGAACAATAGTTTACTTAAAAACATCATTTAAAGAACTTACTAATAATAGAATTAGTAATAATTCTACTAGACCAATTTATACGGATAAAAAAGCTTTTGAAAATATTTTAAAACAAAGAGAGCACGTATATAACAAAGCCCAGTTTATAATTTCTACAGATCATAAATCTCCAAATGAAATAGTTAATGAAATAAAATCAATTATTCAATAATTTTTTCCATTTTAAATAGAAATGCATAATCTAACGCTATTTCTTTTAAGTATTCAAACCTTCCACTAGATCCACCATGACCAGCTTTCATATTTGTTTTAAGAAGCAATAATTTTTCATCAGTTTTCATTTCTCTAAGTTTTGCAACCCATTTTGCGGGCTCCCAGTATTGAACTTGTGAATCATGAAGTCCCGTGGTAACTAAAAGATTTGGATAATCTATTTTTTGGATGTTGTCGTATGGAGAATAACTCATCATATAGTTATAATATTTTTCATTATTTGGATTTCCCCATTCATCATACTCACCAGTTGTTAATGGAATAGTTTCATCTAACATAGTTGTAACTACGTCAACAAATGGAACATGAGCAATAACACCATTAAACAAATTAGGAGACATATTAATAACAGCTCCCATTAATAATCCTCCAGCACTCCCACCTGAAGCATACAAACTTTTTGATGTACAAAAATTTTCTTTTATTAAATGTTCTCCGCAATCAATTAAATCGAAAAAAGTATTTTTCTTTTTTAATAGCTTTCCATTCTCATACCATTTTCTTCCCATATCCTCTCCTCCTCTAACATGGGCTATAACGTAAATAAATCCTCTATTTAGCAAACTCAATCTATTAGAACTAAAAGTAGGATCGATACTATATCCATATGATCCATAAGCGTACAAAAGTGTTGGATTTTCACTATTTTTTTGAAGTCCTTTTTTATAAACTATTGACATAGGAATTTTTGTTCCGTCTCTTCCACTTGCCCATATTCTTTCAGATATATATTGACTTTGATCATAGCCTCCAACTATTTCTTTTACTTTAAGAACTTTATTTTCTTTAGTTAGCATATCATATTCATACATTGTTCCAGGATTAACCATAGAATTATAAGAATATCTTAATTTAGAAGTATTCATCATTAAGTTAGAAGATGTGCCAACGACATAAGTTGGTTCATTAAAGGGAATATAATGATTCGTTTTAGTTTTAAGATTCATCACAAATAACTGTAATAATCCACGGTCTCTTTGAGAAATAACTAAGAAATTATTAAACACATCTAAACCCTCAATTAAAACTTCTTCATTACCACTAATAAATTCTTTCCAGTTTTCTTTATTCGTACTATCCTTTCTACATGTTTTAATACTAAAATTATGATGATTTTGATTAGTTAATATATAAAAGAAGTCTCCATGATGGTAAATATTATACTCTAAACCTCTTTCTCTTTTTTGAAATACTTTAGGTTTTTCAAGAGGGCTAGAAGCAGGAATGAGTCTATATTCATCACTCAATGTGCTTGAAGAATTTATTACTATATACTCACTGGATTTGGTTTTATAAGCATAACAGGAGAAGGTTTCATCATCTTCTTGAAAAATTAAAACATCTTTAGATTGATCAGTGCCTAATTCATGAGCATATATTTGAAATGATCTTAAAGTAACTGGATCTTTTTTACCATAAAATAATGTTTTGTTGTCATTTGCAAACACAATAGATCCAGTGGTGTTTTCTAATGTTTCTGGAAATAATTCTCCAGTAATTAGATTCTTAATTCTTATTTGATAAATCCTTCTAGATAATGTGTCATAGCTGTAAGCCATTATTTGATTATTATCTGATATATCATAATCACCAATATTAAAAAACTCATAATCTTTTGATAGATCTTGACCATTCAGTATTACTTCATCTATATTGCTATCTTTCTTTTTTCTTAAGTAAATAGGGTGTTCAAATCCTTTTTCATACTTACTCCAATAGAAATAGTCATTAAATAAATAAGGAACACTTTGATCTTCTTCTTTAATTCTAGATTTTAATTCATTAAAAAGAGTTTTCTGAAAACTCTCAGTATTTTTCATTTGAGAATCTGTATAGGAATTTTCACTATTTAAGTAATTTATTACTTCAGGGTTTTCGCGATCATTAAGCCAGTAGTAGTCATCAATTCTTTCTTGATTATGAATTGATAATAATTCAGGTTTTTTTTTACAGATTGGAGTGTTTTTTTTCATTTTTATATTCGCTTGACAACTGGCAAAAGTAATTAAAACAATGAAGTAGTATATTCTCATAAAAATTTAGTATAGACTAATTGAAAAAATAGCTAATCCTATTAAAACTTTATAGACACTATTAATTCTCTCATAATGACTTTTATTTTTGGCTTTTTGCAATAATAAAATAGATGCCGATATTATAAAAAAAGCAATTATAAAATAATAGGAAAAAGGTTTGTAAATAATACTGGGGAGAAGAGATAAAATAGCGACTATAGAACTTATCATTATAAAAAAAATGATGTATTTACATTTTTTAATTCCAAAATAAATAGGAATACTTTGTTCGCCAACTATCAAATCTCCTTTTAGAGAAATCATTTTTTTTACAATTTCTCTAGTTAAATCAATAGTGAAAATATATGTGCTAAATATAGCAAGAGTAAAATCAATTTTTTGATTTAGTATTCCAATTCCGACAAATAAGCTCACCAATAACAAAGAGGCACTTATTTCTCCAAGGAGTACTTTTTTTCTTAGTTTATGAGAATATATCCATAAACCTAAAATCAATATTAGAGAAAATAGTAAAATCTTTTTTGATATTAAAAACGCCACTAAAATTCCAATTACATTACATAACATATAAATATTGAGGCAACTTTTCTTGCTTACTAGCCTGTTGAAATAAGTCTTTTCTGGTTTGTTAATCATGTCTTTTTCAAAGTCATAAAAGGCATTTATTAAATAACCTGCAATAACAATTAGATCTATAGCCAATACATATAAATGAAGACTTAGTCCTTTTTGAGTTATTAGAAATTTAAAAGAGTTTTCATAAATGAAAATTTGGATTGCATATAAGCTTAAAGTAATTAGAAATATATTATACCATCTTGCAATTGAAAAAATTGCCAATATTTTAATAAGATTTGACTTAGAATTATTCGCTGAAATAGAGTTAGAATCTATGGATGACATCAAGTTGGTAGCTACTAAGCTTTAATTGAGCTTCACTAAAGTCCTCTGTGAAACCTAAAATATACCCTCCGCCTCCAGAACCACAAAGCTTTAAATAATAAGAGTTTGAATCAATACCTTCTTTCCATAATTTTCTGTAAAGTTTTGGTATCATTGGCTGAAAATTCTCGTATAAAATTTTAGATAGTGATTTTACATTTTTAAGTAATGATTTTCCTTCATTTTTTAAGAATGCTTCAATACTTGCATCATTGTATTTTTTAAATTTACTCTTTAGCATTTCTCTAAAACCCTCTTCTTTACATCTTTCTAGAAAATGCTGAACTAAAGGTTGGGTGTTGCCAGTTTCTCCAGTGTTTAGCAAAAAAACAGCTCCTTTTCCATTATTAGAATTTGGAATACCTACAGTACCTAAGTCAGTTTTTGATTTAATTAAAATAGGTAAATTTAAGTAGCATATTAATGGATCTAGTCCAGAACTTGTTCCATGATAAAAACTCTCAAGAGCACTAAAAATTACTTTAAGCTCTAATATTTTTTCGTTTAATATGTTTTTATTGGAAACAATTTTATTTTTGTTACAATACTTGTCATAAGTTGCAGCAACAATTGCTCCTGAGCTTCCAATTCCAAAACCTTGAGGTATTGAAGAATCAAAATATAAATTATTTTCTAAGTCCTTTTCAAAAGATTCTAAGTCTAATGAGCATGGAAGAGAATTGTTTTTTTCTAATTTTTTTAGATTAAGAAAAAAACCATTTAATTGACTATTGGATTTTCTAGACTCTTCGTTATTATCATTTGAGATAAGAAACTTTCCATTGTAATCAGAGTAAGGAATTGATAACCCCATAGAATCTTCAATTATTCCATATTCTCCAAAAAGAAGAATTTTACTGTAATACAAGGATTCTTTAAGCATAATTTGCTTTTAATATTTTAGCTCCGCTTCCAACTTCATCACAAATATAATGCTCCTTTTCACAATAAACAATTAATTCACCCTCAATAAAATCAAGAACCTTTTGTTTATAAGCCTTTGGATAAAGTAAATGTAGGTTTGCTCCAGCATCTAAAGTAAAGCTCAAAGGTATATCGGATTCTTCTCTAAAAGACCATACTTTTTCAATAGCTGAAAGTGTTCCCTCTTTCATTAATAGGAAATAAGGATTCGAAGTCATCATCATAGCATGAAGTGTAAGTGCTTCACTTTCGGATAGTGAAATAAATTTTTCTAAATCCCCATTTTTAAGAATTTCAATCATACTTTCTAAATTTTCGTAAGCTTGGAAAAAACGTTGCTTAGAAAATGGATGATTGTTCATTAAATCATGGCCCGCCGTAGAGCTAACCTTTTTAGTCCCTTTGTCGATTAATAAAATAGTATCTTGGTAGCTTTTAAAATCTTGATGAAGTTCACTATGCTCAATAGCAAATTCATTATTAGAATTAGGTACTTTTTCATGAAGCCCCCAAATAGCTGCTGGACCATATAAAGACCTGCTAGCACTTCCGGATCCTAATCTACTTAAAAATGAAGCTTTTAAATATTTATCATTTTCATAAAACCCAGTTATTTTTTGTTCTAATTCAACAATAGCTAAGGCTATGGCGCTAAATCCGGAAGCTGAAGATGCAATTCCACTACTATGAGGAAATGTATTTTTTGTATTTATATTAATTTTATAGTTATTTAAGTAGGGACAATAGTTTTTAATTCTTTTAAAAAACGAATCTATTTTAGGAATGAAAGCAATATTTTCTTTACCCTCAATTTTAAACTCAAATGAAAAAACATCAGATTTTTCAAATGAAATAGTTGTTTTGGTGTGGCATTTACTTAAAGTAAAACTTATAGAAGGATTAGTTGGTATTTGAATTGGTTTTTTTCCCCAATATTTAACAAGGGCTATATTTGATGGACTTTGAACAGTAATATTTCCACTTTCTGGAAGAGGATTGATAGGGTTATATTTAAGTTGACTTATCATTGATTTTTTTAATTCTTATTTTTAATAAGTTCTGAAAATGAAAACACAGTATTAAATCCTTTATCTAAAAAGTAGTTCTTATTATTTCTAGTTGCTAAAATGAAATCTCCCCCCCAAGCACCAAGAGATTTAATAGAGCCATTATAATCCGAAAAATATTTTTCTTTTACAGTTTTAGTTTGCATTAATTCACTAATAATTAATTCGTGTTGATCAATAAATTTTTCAAATTCAGTTATATTTTTAGACTTTATTATTTTTTTTGTAATGTTTGAAATTTGATTTACTAAATCGGGATTTTTCTTTAGTTTATTATAACGCTTTATTTCTAAATTACTTTTTTGTTTTTTATTTAAATAAATAAAAATTATTTCATTTTTATAGTCAGGATTCCAATCTATAGGATTAACAATAGGTTTATCATTGATTATTTGATAGGTCAACGAATAATTGCACGACGCACAAGCAATATCATAGCCACTTCCGTTTGTAGTAGAAAAATGTAAATCATATGGATCTATTTCATATAAGTTACTAATATTATTAAGGAGTGTAGAACTTGAACCTAACCCCCAATTACTAGGGAATTCTAATTCATTTATTATAGTTCCTTTTAACTTTTTTTTCGATGTTGATAGTTCAGAGCTAGCTTTTAATATTTTTTGCACCCATTTTACAATGTTATCATCACTAGTTTTTCGAACTTTAAATGAACTTGCTTCAAATGAAGCTTCAAACCAAATCTCTTTATTTACATCCAAACTTATCCAATTAAGTATGTTTTTATTATGGGATTTAAAAGTTAAAGACTGACCATAATTACACGGTAATGCCAATGAAATTGCACCATCTAAAACTAGATATTCTCCTGTGATTAAAAGTTTTCCATTTGAATGAATTTTTTTCAAAGTTTATTACTTTTTTAGTTTTCTTAATTCATTAAATACATTAATTACACTACTGTGTTCCACAACTTTGTCTTTGAAATATTCCTTAATTCGTTTTACTTCATCTTTTGTTGCCCCAACTTGATTTAAAATATTTAATAAGTGCATTTTCATATGTCCTTTTTGGATCCCTGTAGTAACCAAAGAACGCAATGCTCCAAAATTTTGTGCTAATCCAACGGCTGCAATAATTTCCATTAAGTTTTTTGCATTTGGATTTCCAAGTAATTTATAAGAAAATTTAACCATGGGATGAAGTGATGTTAAACCTCCAACCGTTCCAACAGAAATTGGAAGGTCAATCCAAAATTTAAATTTTCCATTTTTAATTTCTACTCCTGTTAAGCTTTTATATTGTCCAGATCTTGAAGCATAAGTATGACCACAAGCTTCTACTGCTCTAAAATCGTTTCCTGTTGCAATAACTACAGCATCAATTCCGTTGAAAATTCCTTTGTTATGGGTCGTAGCCCTGTAGGGTTCTATATTAGCTACATGAATAGCTTGCTGAAACTTTTTAGCAAATTCTTCATTGTTAATTTTAGGGTCATCTGATAAATCTTTGACATCACAATTCACTTCACATCTTACAATACATTCTGGGGTGTAATTACTAAGAATACACATTATGATAGTTATTTTTTTGTCATTTTCACTTAATGCACTTTTTTCTAATTCACGCTGTAATATTTTAGAAAATTTTTCAAGTAAGCTGTTTATGAAATTTGCACCCATAGCATCGCAGGTTTCAAATTTTGCTTGTAATTGGTAATAATTTGGTTCTAAATCTGCTCTATTAATCAATTCAATATCTAGAATACCTCCACCTCTTTCATTCATGTTTTTAGTAACAGAACGAGATTCGTCAAAAAACATATGTTTTATAGAACTTATAAAATTCTTTAAAGCAGCAAACTCACCATACCAAGCAAAATGAACATGTCCAATTTTTGTTGTTGAAATAACTTTTGATTTAAACCCCCCTCTTTTCATCCAAAAAGAAGCATTTTTAGAGGCAGCTGCAACTACTGAACTTTCTTCAATAGCCATGGGGACACAATAAACTTTATCATTAATTAAAAAATTTGGAGCAACTCCAAAAGGAATGTAAAAATTAGAGATTGTGTTTTCAATAAACTCATCATGAATTTTTTGAACTTTTGCGTCCTCATGCCAATAGCTTTTAAGTAGATCTACATATTTCTCTTCACCATTCAAATATTCCTTAGCAATCCATTCAATTTTAGATTCCTTAGATAGTTTTGAAAATCCTTTAATGACTTTATTATTCTGCATTAGTAATAATTTCCGCAAATATAAACTAAACAATAGCTTATTAAAATGTCTAATTTAATTTGATCAAAATTAAACAAAATGTAAAAAAAAGCCTGCTATTTGAATTTAACTTAATTAAATGATGATAAATTAATTTAAATATTGTTTTTTTAGGTAAAATAATTTAAGATGAGTAAAAAAATAAATATTGGAGCATTTTCCACACTGATTTCGATTTTTTTCTTTTGGGGATTTGTAGCAGCAAGTAACGATATATTGATTCCAGTTTTTAAAAAGGCTTTGGACCTAAGTCAATTTGAATCTCAGTTGATTTCTTTAGCTTTTTATATTGCCTATACCGTAGGTTCATTAATGTATTTTGGGATTTCTTCAATATTAAAAAGAGATATTTTAAATGTAATTGGTTATAGAAATGGCCTTTCATTAGGGCTAATTATTTCTGCTCTTGGAACACTTCTTTTTGTTCCCGCATCAAATAATGAATCATTTCCTTTGTTAATATCTGGACTTTTTATTGTTGGATTGGGATTTTCTTTGCAGCAAATTGCTGCCAATCCATTAGCAATTCAAATGGGAGACCCCTCTAAGGGGAATATGCGGTTAAGTTTAGCAGGAGGAATTAATAATGTTGGAACTACAATTGGACCTGTAATAGTATCGTTTGCAATTTTTGGTGGTTTATCTTCGGGACAAACAGAATTAAACTTACAAGCAGTTCAAACACCGTATCTTTTTCTTGGAGCTGCATTTGTAATAGCAGCTATTTTCTTTAAGTTTTCATCAGTTCCAGATCGTCTAAACGAGAAAACAGAAAGTAATAGCGGAAATATTCTTGCAACGTTAAAATATCCTCAAGTAGTTTTAGGAATGATAGCTATTTTTCTTTATGTAGGAGTTGAAGTCTCCACTGCGAGTAATCTTCCTGAATTTATGAAACAAGAACTAGGAACTGCAGAAAGTGGAGTCGCGCCTTTTGTATCATTGTTTTGGGCAAGTCTTATGATTGGTAGGTGGACTTCTGCTGCTGGTGCTTTTAATATTTCAAATAAATTAAAATCTCTATTAGGTTTTACTCTTCCATTCGTAGCATTTGGAATCTTTCTTTTTGTTAACTGGATAGCTGGTAATGAAATGCAACAATTTTTTCCTTATATGGGTTTAGTTGTACTATTAATTTTTGCTGATAAGCTAAGTAAGGGTAATCCGGTAAATCAGATAATGATTTATTCTGCTGTTGGAGCTCTTGCTATGATTATTGGAATTTTTTCTAGCGGAATAATAAGTGTCTTTGCTTTCATTTCTGTTGGTTTGTTTTGTAGTACTCTTTGGCCTTGTATTTTCACTCTTGGAATTGCTGGCTTAAAAGACAAAACAAATACGGCCTCAAGTTTATTAATTATGATGATTATGGGTGGAGGATTTATTTCTACTCTTCAAGGAGCGTTAGCAAATAATAATTTGTTGGGAATTCAACATTCTTATTGGGTTGGTGTTGCTTGTTTTGCATACCTATTTTTCTTTGCATTTACTGTAAATAAAAAATTAAAAAATCAAGGTGTTAATTTATCTTCCTCTAGTGACGAAATAGCTCACTAGTTAACTTAATTTCTTTTACAAGTATTAATAAATGAGGAGTTTACAAATTTTAATTTTTTGTTTTATTATTGCTAGTTGTAGTTCTAAAAATTCTGACAATTCCAAACATGTAAATCCTTTTATTGGCACTGGGGCACATGGACATACTTTCCCTGGCGCTACTTCTTCTTTTGGAATGGTTCAGCTTAGTCCCGACACTAGAATTGAAGGTTGGGATGGATGTTCTGGATACCATTATTCTGATTCTATAATTTATGGGTTTAGCCATACTCACTTAAGCGGAACAGGTATTGGAGATTACTGTGATTTGCTCCTAATGCCAACAATGGGAGATGTTTGTTTTAATAATGGATATTTAAATTCTAAAGAAAATAATTATAGTTCAATTTTTAAAAAAGAAAATGAATTTGCTTCTGCTGGGTTTTATCAAGTAATATTAGATAAATATGATATTGATTGTAAGTTAACTACCACAAAAAGAGTAGGTCTTCACGAATATAATTTTAAAGATAAAAATCTAATTCCTAGTATGGTTCTAGATTTAGAACATAGAGATATTCTATTAGATTGGGATATTAACGTAGTAAATTCAAAAGAAATTGAAGGTAAAAGAATCTCTAAGTCTTGGGCTGACGAGCAGCTTTTTTATTTTCATATGGAAGTTTCAGATGATTTTGATTTTACTTATAATAAAGAAAAAAAACCGACAAAAATATTTTTAAGTTTTAAAAACTTAAAGAATAATAAACTTATGGTTAAGGTTGGAATATCAACAGTTAGCTCTAAAAATGCTAAAGAAAATTTAAAATCAGAAGCTCCTAGTTGGGATTTTGAAGAGTATTTAAAGAAATCTAAAGAGGATTGGAATAGCGCATTATCAAAAATTGATATTTCATCTAAAAATGATTCCCTTAAAGAAATATTTTATACCTCCCTATATCATACTATGATTGCCCCTAACTTAATCAGTGATGTAAATGGAGATTTCTTAGGGACAGATTTAAAAATTCATAATGACTCCATAGCTAACTACACTGTTTTTTCTCTGTGGGATACCTTTAGATCTACCCATCCGCTTTATAATTTAATTGAAAGAAAAAAAACATCATCTTTTCTAAATACTTTTCTAAATCAATATAATTATGGTGGACAACTTCCTATTTGGGAACTTAGTGCAAATTATACTGGTTGTATGATAGGTTACCATGTAGTATCTGTTATTTTAGATGCTTATGTGAAATCTATTGATTTTAAAAATTATGATGAATTATATACTGCCATGAAGCATATTTCTAATAGAAATAAATTAGGAATTACAGAGTTTAAGTCAAAAGGTTATATTTCCTCTTTTGAAGAACCTGAATCTGTTTCAAAAACGCTAGAATACTCTTACAATGACTGGTGCATTTATAAAATGGCACAAATATTTAATGATTCAATTGCTATGGGTTCTTACTTAGAAAGATCACAATCCTACAAAAATTTATTTAATTCAAATTCTGGATTAATGCAACCAAAAACGAATGGTAATTGGAAAACTGGGTTTATTCCCTCGGAAGTTAATTATAATTATACTGAAGCCAATTCCTGGCAATATAGTTTCTTCGTTCCTCACGACGTTGAAGGATTGGTTAAAATTCATGGTGGAAAGAAAAAATTTGAAAATAAATTAAATGAATTGTTTACCGTTAATTCTGATTTAGTTGGTAGGCAACAAGCAGATATAACAGGTTTAATTGGCCAATATGCTCATGGAAATGAACCAAGTCATCACATGTCGTATTTATACAATATGATTGGTAATTCATCACAATCTCAAATGATGGTAAACAAAATTTTAAATGAAATGTATTCTGCTCAACCATTTGGAGTAGTGGGTAATGAAGATTGTGGTCAAATGTCAGCTTGGTATGTTTTAAGTTCAATAGGGCTGTTTGATGTAAACCCAGGAGATCCATATTATATAATTAACACACCATTATTTGATGAAGTAACTCTAAATTTAGAAAATGGAAATAAGTTTAAGATTAAATGTAACGGCGGAAACGATGAGTCTTTTATTTATATAAAATCTGTTAAGCTAAACGGTAAAGACCTAAATAGAAATTATCTCCATATTGATGAAATATTACTTGGTGGAACTTTGACCATTGAAAAGTCAAACGAACCAAGTAAATGGGCTTCTTTAAATTTTTATAAAACAGAAATCAGTAGTGATTATAACATACTGGTGATTCCAAGGATTATTTCAAATTCCAATACTTTTAAAGATTCAATAGAAATTAAAATTGAAGCTCAAGATGCACAAGAGATTTTTTATAAAAAGTCAAATGATTCTCTTTATAGTATTTACCAATCTCCTTTTTACTTATTCAATACAGATACTATTTTTTGTTATTCTAAATCAAATGATAAGAAAAGTAAAATTGAGTCAGCCTATTTTCTGAAATTTAATAATAACAAAACCATCAAATTAAAAAATATGTACAGTAACCAGTACGATGCTGGAGGAAAAAATGCTTTAGTAGACGGGTTAAGAGGTCCAAACAATTATTTAACTGGCAGATGGCAGGGTTTTCAGGCCGAAGATTTTGAGTCTATTGTTGACTTGGGAACAATAGAAAATATAAGTCATTTAAATATTGGAGCTATTCAAGATGTTCGTTCTTGGATATGGTTGCCTAAAAAAGTAGACTTTTCTAGCTCTCTTGATGGTGAAAATTTCAACGCTATTTCAAGTGTAAATCATTCTATTTCTGACAATACTTCAGAGTCAGTTGTAAACCAGTTTGGAGTTGAACTGAAAAAACCAATTAAAGCAAAATACATTAAGGTTAATGCTGAGAATTATGGTATTTGTCCTGAATGGCACCTTGGAAAAGGTGGAAAGAGTTGGCTGTTTTTCGATGAAATAACTATTCGGTAATTAATATAATTTTAATCCATTTTTTATAGACATTATTTTTTCAACTTCTATTATATTATTCTTGTCAATACTAAAATGGATTCCATCCAATCCAAGATTTAAAAACTTATGATAGTTCAAACCAGATATTCCACCACCAGCTAATATTTTAATTTTTCTATTTTTAATTTTTGAGAGCATTTTTAAATTTTGTAAACCAAGCTTTGCATTTTTTTCTTTCCCAGAAGTAAGAACCCAGTCAAATCCGATCTCAGATAATTCTAATAAACTCTGGTTTATATTTTTACACTCATCAAAAGCTTTGTGAAATGTACATTTCAACTCCAAGTCTTTAGCCAATTTCACTAACTTTTCATTTTTTTTTAAATCAACTTTATCGTTTTTTAATATTCCAAAAACAACTCCGTGAGCTTGGTTGTTTTTAGCTATTTTTATAGACTGCATCATTAATTCAAGTTCATTTTTTGTATAATCAAATCCATTATTATGTGGTCTTATCATTACATAACTTTCGCCGTTAAAAATATCATTGGTAATTGATTGAAACTCTTCTGTTGGTGTTAACCCTTCTAAATGTAAATCTTTACATATTTCAATACGTTGAATTCCATATTTTTGAGCTGCTTTTAATCCGTTTATAGTTGATACACATGCCTCTAAAATCATTCTACAATAATTTCATCAATAAATAACCAGCTTTCTGAACCTGCGGCTTCATGCCAAGATGGTAGTCTTTTAATATTTTTTGCAAATATTTTTAAATATCTTGTTTCTAATTCCAAATTTTCAAAACTTGCTTTTTTTATAAACTTCCCTCTTTTTTTTGTATTTCCAAAAGATTTAATTTTCTCATTTTTCTCCCAACTTATAGAGTCATTAGAAAACATTATTGATATATATTCTGGAAGAACTATCCATGAGTTAATATATTGATAAAAATTCATTGATATATTATCAACTTTAATGATTGAGTCTAAATCAATTATCACATTAATATCTGATCCAGAAAAACCTTGCCATAAACCGTCTTTAAAGTCTAAGCTACCCAGCTCTCCATTAGTTAAGCTAGATTTCCCCTCACTAGGATAGCTTTCACTATACAGTTTATCATATTTTATTTTTTTATTAAGGGCTAAATGAATGGCAAATTTTTTAATTTCTATATCTCCATATTTGTTGCCGTCTTTAAATGCTTGGACAGTTAAATCTCCAGATTTTTTAATTTCTAGGGTTTGTTTCTCTTGTAGTTTTTTGAATATTCCATCACCCCAATGATATGAGAAATTTAAATTCTTAACTTTTGAATTAATGACTATTTTATTTTTATAATCTTCATTTTTTAATTTAATATTTACTGGGTTAGCTTCAATTCCATAATTTACTTTTAATTTATTAAGAATGTTGTAGTGGTCCTGAACTCTATTTTGAAAACCTTTATAATCTTTTTTATTCCTAGACCATAAAACTTCACTGATTGCAAGTAGGCGAGGAAAAGCTTTTCTATCTAATTCTTTTTCGTTTGGTATTCTTTCTGACCATAAATTACATTCTCCACCAATAATTAGTTTTTTTTCTGAAGGATTTAATCCTTTTGGAATTGGGTTGAAGCTATAAACTTTCTCAAGGTCAATTGATTTAATTTCATAATCAAAATAACAATGTGAAGTAGGGGACATAATTACTTTTTTACCTTCCTTGACTGCTTTAATTCCTCCCATAAATCCTCTCCACGATTGTATAGTTACATCACCTTTTATGGAACTTTCATTTATTTCATCCCAACCAATTATTTTTTTGTTTTTCCTTTCTAAAATTCTAGCTACTCTTTGTATAAAGTAATTTTGTAGTTCGTGTTCATTTTTTAATCCTTCATCTTTAACTCTTTTTTGACATTTTTCACAATTTTCCCATCTAAATTTTGGTGCTTCGTCTCCACCTATATGAATTCTATCACTTGGAAAAATTTCTGTTATTTCCTGAAAAATATTTTCAAGAAAAGTAAAAACAGAATCATTTCCTGCACAATAAATATCTTTAAAAACTCCCCAAGAGGTAGAAACATTTATTATTTCATCTTTGCAAGACAGGTATGGATAGGAAGCTATTGCAGCTTGAGAATGACCCGGAAGTTCTATTTCTGGAATTACCTCAATATATCTTTCACTAGCATATTTTACAATCTCTTTTATCTCTTTTTTTGTATAATAACCACCATATTTTTTTAATGAGTCTTTTCTCCAGGAACCAATAGAATTTAACTTAGGATATTTAACACTTTCTATTCTCCAACCTTGGTCTTCGGTTAGATGCCAATGAAGAATATTCATTTTATAAATAGATAATAAGTCTAGGTATTTTTTAATTGTTTTAACAGAAAAAAAGTGCCTGCAGCAGTCCATTAAGAAACCTCTATGTTGGAATGTGTTTTTATCTTTAATTTCGATACACGGTAGAGTTAATTGTTGATCTATATTGTTATTATTTAAGGTAATTAATTGAAATAATGTCTGTAAACCATAAAAAACCCCCTTTTTACTGCCTTTAATTTTTATATTATCATCGCTTATCTTTAGTTCGTAATAAGAAGACTCTACGTCTAACTGATCTTCTAAGATTATTTTAAAATTGTTTGAAGTATTCTTATTGGAAAACAGATTAGTTTCAGGATAATACTCACGTATTTGATTTTTAAATAATTCTATTTCTTTAATAGAACCTTCTTTAATTGATAAATGCTTTGATTTAAAAAAACCACTATTTTTTTTTACTTTCCATGGCCTTGGAATAATGGAGATATTACCTACAAATTTTTCAGAAATAGAAGGTGAAGAACAACTTATTAAAAATAGAATTAGAAGACTTATTGTAATTCTAAGGTTACCAGTCAAGATCGTATTTGCTGTCAATAAGTTTAGATTCTTGAGTATCTTGATAGGCATAATTAAAACCTGAATATAAGCTATAAGATCCGATTTCACCATTTTTATTCATTGCAATAAATCCAACTTGAAAGTCTTTTAAGTCTTTGTTTGAATTTTTTATTCTTTGTACAGCTATTTCACATGCCTCTTGTGGACTTGAACCATTTCTCATTAATTCTACAATAGCATGAGATCCACAAATTTTAATTATTGCTTCGCCCATTCCTGTTGCACAAGCAGCACCAACGTCATTGTCTAAATAAACTCCTGAACCAATAATTGGAGAATCGCCCACTCTTCCTGCTAATTTATATGCCCATCCACTAGTAGTACATCCAGTTGATAAATTTCCAAGCTGATCAATGGCAATCATTGCAATAGTATCATGATTTTCATGATTTATTGCTGGAAGAACATTTTTATTTTCCTTTTTCCATTCTTCCCACTTTATTCTAGAGCTTTCAGTTAATAAATTTTTGTGCTTAAAGTTTTTAGAAATAGCAAAATCATAGGCTCCTTTACCGCTTAGCATTACGTGTGGAGTATCTTCCATCACTTTTCTAGCTACAGAAATTGGATTTTCAATATTTGAAATATAGCTAACTGATCCACAATTGAAATTGTGATCCATAATACAAGCATCTAGAGTAACATTTCCATTTGCATCAGGCAACCCACCTAGTCCTACGCTTGTATTTTCAGAATCAGATTCTGTTACGTTCAGCCCTTTTTCAATAGCATCTATTGCAGGACCATTATTTTTTAATATTTCAATTGCTGTTTTATTAGCTTCTATTCCAGAATTCCAGGTGGAAATAACTTTGATTTTATCAATTCCGATTGGTGTGGGTAATATTTCATTTTTTAAAGAGGTTTCATTTGGATTACAACCATCAATAATTAGAGCTGTAGTTCCTAAGGTTCCTATTTTAACAAAATCTCTTCTTTTCATTACATAAATTTAGTTTTTTTAATTTTTTCAAAAAATTAAAAAATAAAATACGTAGTTATTAGGTGCTGATTATGTTAATGAATTATTTGTTTCATTTGGAAAAATGACTGATGGCTCAAAACTTTTAGCCATTTCAAAATCCATAGTTGCATAGGATATTATAATAACAATATCACCTTTTGCAACTTTTCTTGCAGCTGGTCCATTTAGTGTTATTTCTCCACTTGCTCTTTTACCTGGAATAACATAGGTTTCTATTCGTTCTCCGTTATTGATATTCACTACCTGTACTTTTTCCCCCGCTAAAATATTAGAGGCTTCCATTAGATTTCTATCTATTGTAATACTTCCAATATAGTTTAAGTCGGCACCTGTAACTTTAACTCTATGAATTTTAGACTTAAGAATTTGAATATGCATGCTGCAAATATAAAATTTTATGATTCCTTTTTTTAATTTTAGTTAAAAATTGTAGTCTTTATATTCTTTACCAAATTCTTCTTTTTTAATTTCTTTATTTAAAAGTAATTTACCGTAAATATATTTTTCGTAAAGTCCTTTTTCATCATAAATCATTTGATATATTGGAAAGTAATTTTCTAAGTTTATATATAGAATAGATGTTTTAGAATAGTGATTGGTAATTATAATTTTTTGATTTTCATAAAGACTTTTTTTAATACCTATTTCTGGATTTAACTCTTTAATTTTTGCAATATTAATTAATTTTTCTTGACAAATTTGGTTTACTGTTTCCCCACTTTTTGCATAATAAGAGATTTTTTTATAGTCATCATATTCAATTCTCAGTTTATGACATTTTTTATTATCCCATTTAAATATACCCTCATAATGAATCATTTTTATAAAGAGATCTTTGTATTTTCCCATGTAAAATTTGAATGTTTTAGACATTTGGTTAAATCCTGCTTCTGTAATATAGTGATGTCCTCCAGCAAGTAAAATACTATTTTCAGGGCTAATTGATAAATTTATGTAAGGAAATGTATTTGGGTTTACTAATGCCTTGCCATCATTTTCTCCATCAACATACAGTATTTCTGCTCCTTTCCTTGGTTTTTCATTTTTTATATAAATTTTATAAGGACTATTGATAAGTTTTGCATAAAACTTTCCTTCAATAAATTCATTATTTTCATTTCTTTCACTTCTGTACATTTCAAATTCTAATTGATTATGAGCGTCAATGGAATCTATTACTCTGCTTATTATTTCTCTTTTTAATAATTCATTTTGTGATAATACTGGAGAAATAATAAAAATAGATACTACTAATATTATAAGATTATATAATTTATATTTCATGTATAAAATAGCTGCTGTTAAATCTTACTTGTTTCCCATATACTCCGTTAATTGCTCTTTTGCCAGCGCTAATAACCATAGAAATTTCTGCTGGATTTCGTAGCCCTAAAAGTTTTTTAATTCTTTTTGAATCTATACCTTCCATTGGACAGCTGTCGTAGCCATATGCTCTTAATGATAACATTAAGTTTTCACAAGCTAACGCTGTTGACTTATGTGCCCATATTGCCATTCCTCTTTTGTTATATGGTTCTCTAGGAGTTGGCTTTTTGATTCCTCTTAGTTCCATTGCCAGTTTTTTTATATAACCTCTTATAGAAAACAAACCTTGTTTATATGCTAAGGGAACTATTACACCGTAATATTTTTTTACTGATTTTGGTGCTTTTTCTCCCATTTCATCTATTAGTTTTAGCATTCGTTTTTGATTTACTTTCCAATAGTCTGGTCTAGCAACTGCTACTACTAACTCTTGTGCTGTTGATGCAGCTGGCTGACCTAAGCAGTAAGAAATAATTTTTTTTTTATTTTCTTTACTTTTTACCCAGAAGAATTCCCATGGTTGTAGATTAGATGAGTTTGGCGCCAGTAAAGCCAATTCCAGGCATTCTTTCATGTGCTTTTCTATTACTGGTTCTTGATTGTAGTTTCTTACACTTCTACGGCTTTTAATTGTTTTTATAAAATCTTCTTTTTTAATTTTTTCTGCTTTTTCTGTATAGCTATTTCTAGATTCAAAGAGTTCATTTAAGATTGGTTTTTTTTCAGTAGCCATTGCATATTTTTTTCAATGTACTAATTCCAAATTTAATTTTTTGTCAATTAGAACTTAAATATTTTATGTTCTTCTTTTATATATTGATAAATAATTAAATTAGTTACAAATATTATTTATGGATATTATTATCGTCATTACCCTCGTTTTAATTTTAGCAGCTGTTGTATTTCTAATTACTAGAAAAACAGTTGACAATAGCCCCTTGCAAGATGCTCTAGAAGAAGAAAGAAATAAGATTTCTGACTTAGAAAAAAAGGTAGCTGCAAAAGAAGTAGAAATAAATATACACCAACAAAGTATTGAAATCGCAAATACTAAACTAACTTCCTTTGAGCAAATTAAGATAGAAAAAACTCAATTTCAGGAAAGATTAAAACTTATTGAAATTGAAAGAAATAATCTTAAAAATGAAAACACCAAATTAATTCAAGAGGAAGAAAACAGGAATACAACTCTTAGAAAATCTATTGAATCTACTAACACCTTACAAGAAAGTTTAGAAAATGAAAAACAAAGAGTCAATGACGATAGAGTGAAAGAAGCTCAACAAGAGTTAGAGAATCTAAAACAAACCTGGAGAGATCACGAAAAAGATGTAGAAAATCATTTACAATTAATATGTCATAACCATGTAATTAAGTACATAAGTCAAGAAGACTTTCCCCACGCACGAAATAAGCCTGATAATTCTATTGAAATAATGGATCAACTAATTGTTTTTGATGCAAAAAGCCCTGCAAATGATGACTTAAATAATTTCCCCAAGTACATAAAGTTACAAACTGAAAATTTAAATAAATATGCAAAGCATGAAGACGTGAAAAAAGATTTATTTCTTGTAATTCCATCAAATACCTTACACGTTATTAAACAATTTACTTACAATATTGGAGACTACAATGTTTATATTATAACTAAAGATTCATTAGAGCCTATCATTTTAAGTTTGAAGAAAATAGAAGAATATGAATTTGCAGATAAATTAAGCCCAGAAGAAAGAGATAATGTTTGTAGAATTATCGGAAAATTTGCACATACTACTAAAAGAAGAATCCAGATTGATCAATTTTTTGCCGAAGAGTTTTTAGATACTTTACAAAAAGCGAAGCAATTGCCTAAAGAAATTTTAGAAAGTGTTATTGAATTTGAAAATGCTGAAAAACTAAACCCGCCCATGGAGAAGCGGAAAAAACAAATCATAACCAACGATTTAAAAGAAAAGTCTATTCAGATAAAAAAAGAAATTCAAATAAGAGATATTCCAGAGATTCAAGCAAATATTAAGTTTGTTGAAAATCAAAATAATGACCAGTAAAAAGTAAAATTATATTTGTTAAAAAATATTGATCAATTAATTTATTTCTTTTAAAATAAAAAAAGAAATTCACCACTTGTTAATAAAGTATTCCTTTGAAAAAATTAAAACGTGTACATACAGGTAAAGAACTAAGTTTCTATTCTATGGAAGAGAAGACTCTAGATATTCCCTTTTATCAATCTAATGTTTCTGCTGGTTTCCCGTCTCCAGCAGAAGATTTTATGGAACTAGATCTAAATTTACAAGAATATTTAGTCCAGCATCCTTCAGCCACTTTCTGCGTTAAGGTGACAGGTGATTCTATGCAAAATGCTGGTATTTTCAGCGGCGATGTAATGGTGGTAGACCGAGCTCTAGAGCCCCAGAATAAGACCATAGTTTTGGCGGTGCTAGATGGAGAATTTACTGTTAAGAGAATTCATAAAAAAGGAGATTTATTATTTCTAAATCCAGAGAATGATAATTTTAAACCTATTGAAATTACTCAGGAGATGAACTTTAAAGTTTGGGGAGTAGTAACTCATATTATACACAAAGTATGATAGCTTTAGTTGATTGTAATAATTTTTACGCTTCTTGTGAACGGGTTTTTCAGCCGAAACTGGAAAACAAGCCGATTGTTGTTCTATCTAATAATGATGGATGTGTTATTGCCCGAAGTAACGAGGCTAAGTCTTTAGGTATAAAAATGGGAGCTCCAGCTTTTAAAATGAAGTCTATTTTTGACTACCATAACGTTCACGTGTTCTCTTCTAATTTTGCTTTGTACGGTGACCTTTCTAACAGAGTTATGCAAATATTATCTAATGAAGCTCCAGGAATTGAAATATATTCTATAGATGAAGCTTTTTTAGACGTAAAAGGAATTACTAAACCTTTTAAATTCTCTACCGAGTTAAGAAAAAAAGTAGGGCAGTGGACTGGAATTCCAGTTTCAATAGGAATTGCACCTACCAAGACTTTGGCTAAAGTAGCAAATCACATAGCTAAGAAATACAGTAAAGAAGGGGTTTTCTTCATGAAAAAACCAAGTACAATAACCCAGGTTCTTAAGGATTTCAGTGTTAATGAACTATGGGGAATAGGTAGAAAGTATTCTGAATTTTTATCTCAAAGAGGTTATCAAACTGCTTACGATTTAGTTAATGCGAATGAATCTTGGATTAAAAATAACATGACTATTCATGGCCTTAGAATGATTAAAGAATTAAAAGGAATTTCTTGCTTGCCACTGGAATACGAAACCCAAAGAAAAAAAAACATCTGTACTTCAAGATCATTCGGGATGGATGTGAAAAAAAAATCTGAACTAAAAGAAGCGGTAGCTTCTTACGCATCAACATGCGCTATGAAATTAAGAAAAGAAAAAAGTCTTACTTCTTCCATTTTAGTTTTTATTAAAACAAACTCTTTTAAGGATTTAAATAGTCAGTACAATGCTTGTCAGAAAGTTATTTTAGATGTTCCTAGTAACGATAGTATGGAAATTACTAAACAAGCTTTAATAGCTTTAGAAAGAATTTATAAAGAAGGATTCAGCTATAAAAAAGCAGGAGTTATTGTAGGAGATATTGTTTCTGACGAATTTAGGCAGTTGAGTTTGTTTAGTAATCAAGATATTCTTAAAACTAAGAATATAATGAGCGCTATGGACCATGTCAATGAAAAAATGGGTAAGAATAAGGTTAGATTAGCCGTTCAAGGTTTTGATAGGAAATGGAGGTTGAAACAAGAAAAATTATCACCTTGTTATACTACAAGGTTTGGAGATATTTTAGAAGTTAATATTTGTAAATAGAGCTTAAATATTTTTTTATTTTGAGATATATTAAACCAGCATCTAGTTAATTAGTTAATAATTAGAGTCAATCGAGCCTATGAATTCTATTGTTGAAAAACTTTTTAAAAACTTCTTAATTTAATTTCTAATAAGTTAGAAGTTCTAATTAATTTAGAGTGAAACAATATAATTATGGAAACTTCAAAGCTATCTACAGAAATAGAATCTTTAAAAACTAAATTAACTGGAAATATGATGGAGGATATGGAGATTAGGGATCAAATCCATAATTTAGAAATGAAACTAAAAGGAGTTAAACCAGAAGATTCTCATTTTGATTGTATAGGTTGTGGATCTTAAGAAATCACTTTCCAATACAAAAATTAGCAAAAATGTTTCCCAATAATTCATCGGAAGAAATTTCTCCAGTGATGGTTCCTATATGCTGTAGAGCTTGTCTAATATCCATTGCTAAAAAATCACCTGAAGTATTGTTATCCAGTCCAGTTTTAACCTTTACAAGTTCCTTATTTGCATTTTCCAATGCTTCATAATGCCTTAAATTACTAATTATTACTCCCTGATAGTCTAAATTTTGATTAGTAAATAATTCGTAAATTTTATTTTTAAAACCTTCCATATTTACATCAAGACTTAAGGATGCTTTAAAATGCTGGTTTGGAATATTTTTCCTGTTGTTTAATAAATCAATTTTATTAGCAATTACCAAACAAGGGATTTCCTTTTTCAAGTATTTTTCAAGATCTTCATTTACTTCCTTTTTAGAAATAATGGAACAATCATATATATAAATAACAATAGATGAATTACTAATTTTTTCTAATGTTTTTTTAACTCCAATTTGTTCTATTTCATCTTTGCTTTTTCTAATTCCAGCAGTATCTACCAGCCTAAAATCTATTCCATTAATATTTAAAATTTCTTCAATTGTGTCTCTTGTAGTTCCTGCCTTAGAAGAAATTATCGATCTATCTTCGTTAAGTAAATTATTTAAAAGGGTTGATTTACCAGCATTGGGCCTCCCGGCAATTACTGTAGAAACACCATTTTTTATGGCATTTCCTAATTTGAACGAATTTTTTAAAATATTTAAATGATTAATTAACTCATCTACAAATTCGTATAATTTCTTTCTATCAGCAAATTCTACATCTTCTTCTGAAAAATCAAGTTCTAACTCAATAAGAGAAGCAAAATCAATTAATTTTCCTCTTAGATTTTTTAACTCATTAGAAAACCCTCCTCTCATTTGCTTAATAGCCATTTCATGAGCAGCATTAGATCTTGAATTTATTAGATCGGCAATTGCTTCCGTTTGACTAAGATCAAATTTCCCATTTAAAAAGGCTTTTTTGGAAAACTCACCAGGATTTGCAATCCTTGCCCCATTAATACAAAGTAATTCAAGTATCTTCTGTTGAATAAATGTCGAACCATGGCAACTAATCTCAACTACATCTTCCCCAGTAAATGAGTGAGGATTTTTAAAAATAGTTACAATTACATGATCTATTTCTTTGTTTCCTTCAAAAATAGTACCATATAAAACTGAATATCCTTTTGATTTTTTTAATGATTTAGAAAAAATAGAGTCAACTATTAAAAGAGCATCTTTTCCAGATGTTCTAATAACTGCAATACCTCCAACACCAGGTGGACTTGAAATTGCACAGACGGTCTCATTAGGAAGAGAAAATTTATTCATACTGTAAATATATGTTGCTTTTTATCGTATTTAATATATAAACCACTAATTTTAAAACATGAAACTAGTATTGTTTTCTTTCATATTTTTTTTATGTTCACTTAATTACTCTCAAGATGATCTAAAGTTTACGATAAAAGGGGCAAAAACTGTTGCTAATAATGAATATGTTTCTAAAAGAAAAGCTCTGGATTGTAACAAGGATTTAGAATGGACACCTGGAAGCTCAATTATTTATCATAAAAAATCTGGGAAACCATATACTGGCAGTTGTGTTTCTTATTATGATAATCGAAAATTAGAAAGAAAAATAAATTTTATTTTAGGTAAAGAGAATGGAGAATGTTTTACATATTATAAAAATGGAAATGTTAAAACTAAGTCAATTTACCTAAATGGAATAGAAAATGGTACCTGGGGATATTGGCATGAAAATGGAAATGTTGCTTGGGGGAATACTTATGAAATGGGTGAGAAAGTAGGAGAGTGGTTGTTTTTTCATGAAAATGGTAAACCATCTAAAACCTTAAACTACAAAAACAATTTATTAGATGGTACTCAAACTTATTATTATGAAGATGGTAACCCTAAAAAAATAATAAATTATAAAGAAGGATCATTCAATGGTAGCTATAAAACTTTTTACAAAGACAGTGTGCTTAAAATGTCTAAATCATTTAAATACGGTGTAGTTGATGGAAATGAGTTTTATTATCATAAAAATGGTCAAAAATCTTTTGAAAAACACTGGGATAAGGGAATAGAAATTGGAAAATGGGAATATTTTTACGAAAATGGCCAGTTAAAAAATATAGGTAGCTGGAAGGAAGGATTAAAAGATGGCAAGTGGGAACATTATTTAGAAAATGGGAATAAAACAAATTTTGTTTTATTTAGTAAAGGAACGCTTTGGATGATTCTAGAGTTTGATAGATTTGGAATAGTAAAAGACCATGAAGAGGAAACAAAATTTAACGAAATGCTAGCAAACAAGTCTTCTATTGAAGCAAGTAATACCAAAAAGGGAAGAAGAAAACTAAGAAAAAAAGCCAAAAAAGAAAAACAAAATAAAAGCAAAAAGACACGTGAAAATCCAAAAGACAAAAAATAAGAAAAGTAAGTTACCCGTTATGGAGTTGTTCCATACTTTACAAGGTGAAGGTTTTCACACTGGTAAACCTGCAGTATTTGTTAGATTGGCAGGATGTGATGTGGGCTGCATTTGGTGTGATGTTAAAGAAAGCTGGGACTCAGATAAGCACCCAAGTATTTCTGAAGATAGTATTGTAAATCAAGCACTTAAATTTAAAACTAAGTTTATAGTTATCACCGGAGGCGAACCTACTTTGCATAATATTAACAATCTTACTAAAAAACTAAAAGAGAATAACTTTTATACTGCAATAGAAACTGCGGGAACTAATACTTTACCAAAAAATCTAGATTGGATTTGTTTTAGTCCTAAGAAATTTAAAAAACCATTGGATGAAATTTATGAGTTAGCTGATGAGCTAAAAGTTATAATTTTTCAAAAAAGTGATTTGGAGTGGGCTCAAGAACATGAAAAAAAAATGATCAATAAGAATTGTAATTTATATATTCAGCCAGAATGGTCAAAAATGGAAAAACATTTACCTATTATATTGACTTTCTTAGAAAATAATCCTCAGTGGAGGTTATCTATTCAATCTCATAAATTTTTAAATATTTCTTAATGTATGAGTAAACTAATATTATTGTTTTTTATCCAAATCATTTCATTTCATTCATTTTTTGGACAAAGTGTACTCTATTCTACTGTTAATAAAAAGGCAATAAAGTATTATGAAAAAGCTATTGTATGTTTCAATAATATAAGTGTTGAAACAGGGAAACCTGACATTGAAGGAACAGAAAATCTTTTAATAAAATCACTAGCAAAGGATTCTACATTTTGGGAGGCTTATAGCTTATTGTCCAACTTAAATATTGAAAAAGGGGACATTAAATCTGCTATTTTTTTTAGAAAAAAAATGATGTTTTCCTCAAACTCAGTTCCAATAATAGAATATTATTACTTAGCTAGTATGCAAATAGCAGTTGGTAATTATAAAGAGTGCTTAACTAATGCCAAAAGATACCAGCAGTCTCCTTTAGCTGACAAACGATTTATGATAAAGATAAATAGAATGATTCAAAATTCTTTATTTGCCCTTAATGCTATTAAAAACCCTGTTAATTTTAAACCTATAAATCTTGGTCCTTCAATTAATTCTGAGTTGCCTGAGTATTTTCCATCTATAACAGCTGATGATTCAACTTTCTTATTTACTAGGAGAGTAAATGATATTTCAGTAAGTATGGGAAGACAGGAAGATATATTCGTTTCAAAAAGAGATGAAAATAATGACTGGTCAAATAGTACTTTAATAAGTGATGTTATAAATAGTGATTTTAATGAAGGAGCCCCAACATTTAGTTCAGATGGTCAATATATAATTTTTGTAGGTTGTGAAACTGGTGCTAAAGGGGATTATGAATACGGAAATGGAAGAAAAGGTTATGGAAGTTGTGATTTATTTTACAGTCAAAATAATGGCCAAAAATGGTCTAATCCAGTTAATTTAGGTCCGCCAATTAATTCAAAGCATTGGGAGACTCAGCCATCATTTTCTTCAGATGGAAAAACTTTATATTTTGTTCGAGGAATGACTTATAACAGAGAAAGAAGAAATCCAAATAATCAAGATATCTATTTTTCAACAATATTAGATGATGGAACATGGTCAAAACCAAAAAAGATATCATCTAAAATTAATACGCCATATAGAGAAGAATCTGTTCAAATTCATCCCGATGGAAAAACACTTTATTTTGCTAGTAATGGTCACCCAGGAATGGGAGGATTAGATATTTATATGTCAAGAATGCAAGAAGATGAATCTTGGTCTAATCCCGTAAATTTAGGCTATCCTTTAAATTCATTCATGGACGAGAATTCAATTTTAATTTCACCTAATGGCGATTTAGGGTACTTTTCTTCAGATAGAGAAGGAGGATATGGTAGTTTAGACTTGTATAGTTTCAAGGTTGAAGAAAGATTCAAGCCTTTACCTATTACTTATTTAAAAGGGAAAGTGATTGATGCAGAAACTAAAACCCCTTTAACAGCATATTTTCAGCTTTCAAATTTAGATAAAGGAAATGTAATATCTCAAATGCAGTCTAAAATAGGAAATGGAGAATTTTTAATAACAGTTCCTAATAATATAGACTTTGCATTACATGCTGAAAAAGAAGGTTATATGTTTTATTCAAAAAATATTTATGTTGATAGTATAAACTTATCGGAAGATGGATTCTTAATTATTGAATTAGAAAAAATAAAATCTGGAACATTCATATTAGAAAATATATTTTTTGAAAAAAGCGAATCAGATTTGAAACAATCTTCAATCGTAGAGCTTAATAAAGTTTTAAAACTCATGATTATTAACCCCGAAATTAAAATTGAAATAAGTGGACATACTGATAGTGATGGAGATAATAAACTTAATTTACAACTTTCTATAAATAGAGCAAAGGCTGTTGTGAATTGGTTAATCGAAAATAATATATCCTCTGACAGACTTTTTTTTAAAGGTTATGGTGAAACTAGACCTATTGAAGATAATAACTCATTATTAAATAAAGCTAAGAATAGAAGAACTGAGCTAACTATAATCGAAAAATAATCATAATAACCTTAAATGCTCATTAATTCCATAAAGAAAATTTTAAAGAAAATTTTTCCTTTTACCAGCAATATTCGCTACGACAAGGAGACATATCAAATAATGAAACTTGTTTTAGATGAAAATTCAACTTTTGTAGATGTAGGTTGCCATGTAGGTGAAGTGATGGATCAGGCTTTGAAATTATCTCCTAATGGGCTTCATTTTGCATATGAACCTATACCAAGTTTGTACAATGATTTAAAAGTTAAATACAAAAATATTTGTGAAGTTAGAAATGTTGCGTTGTCAGATTATAGCGGAGAATCAGATTTCCATCATGTTTTATCAAATCCGGCATATAGCGGAATTAAAAAAAGAGCATATCCAAAAAACGAAAACATTAAAAAAATAAAAATAAAAACTAGTACTCTAGACATAGAATTATTGAATGAAAAAAGAGTTGATTTAGTTAAAATTGATGTAGAGGGTGGTGAATATGGAGTATTAAAAGGTTCTGAAAAAGTAATTGAGAAGTTTCATCCTATTATCATTTTTGAACATGGGCTAGGTGCTTCCGATTATTATAATACCAATTCAGAAGATATATTTATATTTTTCGAAAACATCCACTATGAAATTTTCACCCTTAAAGGTTTCTTAAAAAAGTCTCTTCCACTTTTAAAAGACCAATTCAACAATCTTTATTGTAAAAATGAAGAGTATTACTTTTTAGCTATCCTTAAAGTTTAATAATTTTTATAAATAAATTATTGATGCCATCTTGATTTTGTATTAGATAAAACCCTGCCTTAAGGTGTTTTGAATTATATTTAGAATTATTGTAAATAAAATGGTCTACTAATTCTCCCCTCAAATTATAAATATTTATTTCGCTTCCAATTTTAACATTATTTATTTCTATAAAATCATCTGCTGGATTTGGAAATACACTTAATTTACTAGATATTAATTTTTTTTTACTTAGCAATAGATTATTTGAATAGTTACTGTCCCAAATTCCGTTTTCTGTTTTCGAAATAAATATATCTGTAAATCCATTATTAGTTTCTTGAGTTGTGCCAATTGCTACAAATCCGTTGCTATACATAATCGTATCTGCTCCGTTTACAATATCGTCTTCGTTTCCATTAATGTTGTAGGCACCACCTTGAACCCATTGATCAAGCAGTTCAGCATGAAAAATTTTATTAGTTAGAGCAAAGAGATTAGAAATTAAATGATAATTATTAGAGTTTGACTTTTTAATTACTTTTACACAAGATTCTTCTATCTTACTAAAATAATTATAATTAGCATGAAAAAGGTCATTTCCTAATGTATCAATTCCGCCAATTAAATAATATAAATTTGCTGTAGTATTATTAATTTTTGATCTTTTAACACTACCACAAAAAATTATTTTCTCTTCGATTTTAGTGATCGATTTGCCAGTACTAAAAGTACTATCACTATAATAATTCCATAAAGTATCCCCATTTTTTGACTGACAAGATATCCATAATCTAGGCTCTGGTTTGACACTTTTATTATTTCCAATACAGTATAAATTTCCATTTTCACTTTGAATAATATCTTCAAATTCATCTTCCATATTTCCACCGTAAGTTTTCATCCATAAAGAGTCTCCAAATGAATTAATTTTTAATACAAAACCATCACCATTAATACTTCCGTAACTAAAAGTTTTACCCACAATATAAAAGTGATTAGAATCTATTACTGATTTAATAATTCTATTTCCAAAATCCCAATCATTTCCTCCAATACTTTTACTCCATTGAAGAATACCATTTTTATTAATTTTCACAAGAAATATATCGTAATTTAAATTTTCACTATTTGAGTATCCACACGCAATAAATCCTGAATCTAGAGTTTCTACAACACTTTTCCCATAATCTATATTTGCTCCACCATAAGCTTTATGCCATAAAACATTTCCATCTTTGTCTGTTTTTACAAAATACATATCTGTTAAACCATTGCCATAACTTTCAGTAGCTCCTATAGCTAAAAAGCCACTATCTCTTGTTGAAATTATATTTTCTCCATAGTCATTCCCATTCCCTCCATATGATTTGAAAAAAATATTTTGTCCCTGAAACGGGTTGTTAAAGATACTTAACAGACAGATTATTAAAAGTTTCTTTATGTAATTTTCCATGATAATTTTAAAAGTAGTCCAAATGAAGTAGCTAAAGAAGGAATTAAACTAAAACAATTTTGAAGATTAAGTTCACTTTTTATTCTTTTAGATTTGTAGCTAGCATTTATTCCCCACTGTAAGTGATTATATCCTCCGTAGTATAATTTGGTTCCGTATTCTATTTTTGTATGATTTTTATAATTAATACCCATATATGACATTGGTAAATATTGAGAATTATTTCTAAAAAACACCCCACCTAAAACTCCAATTTTTTCTAATTGATATAATACATCAGCTTTTATTGTAAATGGAGTAACCAGCCATTGATTTTTATTTATGATTTCAGGTTCAAAATTGTTAGTTAAATCGTTACTAAAATTACTAATATCTGAAAGTTCATCTAATGCTAGTCCTGAATATATAAATGAAGTGTCATAATTCATCTTTTTAATATTCTTATGAAGAAGAATTAATCCTAAATTTCTAATTTCTAGGCAGTATTTAAATTTATTTGACTTTGATATATCATTATATTTTATGTCTAGACCTAAACTATTTCCATTTTTATTTAAAAGGTTTGAAGTATTTTCAACAAGTTCAAAGTTTGGATTAACAACAATATCCCAATTGTAAGGGTCACTAACGCCAATTAAATCGTTATTTCCAAAGTTCCCATTTACTTCCTGTAATATGTTTCCTAAAGAGAGTCCTAACGAAAATCTTTCATAAAATTTCCCAAAATGAAATATCTGATGATTTCTAAAATGAAAACTTGTCTTACTTAATAAAATATCATTTCTAATATTGTTATTTCCACGAAATATTAAATCAAATAGTCCTTGTCTGTACGAAAGTCCATTTGTAATCATATTCTGAATGGAGAAATACCAACCATTTATATTATTTTTAGAATTGTGAATTTTTATTCCAATATTAATATCTAATTCTAAGCCACTTCTTTGGATTTTATTTATATAATTATTATTTCCCTTATCATTATCATTTATAAATCCTCCAAAATAATTTTTTTTGAAAAAACTTAAAGGTACATGTGTAGATCCAATGGAGAAATTAGTCGAACTGTATAATTCAATACTTTCAACCCTTTTTTGAATGCTGTCTGCTTGTCCACCTATACAATTGAATTGTATACCAAAAAATAATATTAAAAATAAATATTTCAATTTAATTTAATATCTGTATTTAAATCCATATTAATTGAATAATATAAATTTTGAATTCCAAGAATTGGGAAATTAGTTACCGAATCAGGACTTGTAAGAACTAAATCTATTATTAGCTTATTACTATTTTGTAATTTATCTAAAACATCATTACCAATATTTATTTCATATTGTGAAATAGTAGATTGCATTAAATTTCCCAATAAATCTGTTTGAGCACTATTAATACAAATTGGAGAAGAATTTATAAGATCTCCAGATGACAATCTTAAATTAACACAGCAATTACAAGGAAACTCATTATTGAATTCTAACTTTATATTAGCATTTTTTATTTCAAGGTTTTCTGGTATTTTCAAATCTAAGGTGTCATTGTAGATAATTGAATCAAAGTTTTGAATTAATGGAATATTGACTCCTAAATTTAATGATAAAGGATGCTTATTAAATATAAAGTCATTATACCCAGATTGATTACCTAGTGGATTAGAAATTACACTGTAATCAATATTAACTTCATCGGGAAATATTCCAATAAGTTGATGAATATTAGAATTATCACTATTAAAATATAAATTATTTACGCTATATTGAAAGTCATTCCCTAAGTCCAAAGCTCTATTTATATTAATATTTTGATTTATTGAAGAGTGATTTAAACTTTGATTAATATTTTTTTTATTAAATCCTATTTCATTTAATTTTAGCTGAGCATCTATCCCAATTCCATTTTTTATTATTAACTCAAATTTAGGATCATTTAGCTCGAAATTGTTTGAAGCTATTTTTTTCATAAACGGAATTTTAATTTTAGCAGTATCATTAATTTCATTGCTTCCTAAATATCCTTTTGCAGAAGAGATTTTAGATTTTGAAATTTTAAATTTTATTGTAATAATATCATCACTTCCAAATATTACCTCTTCATTATTTTCAGTTGATACACCAATCAAAAATAAAGTAGACAAGTGATTAAAAGAATTTCCATTATCTGTAAAATCAAACCGGTAATTATTTAAATTTAATTTTCCAGTTATTTTTTTTTGAACATCAGTTGTGATCGAAGTATTAAAATTTTGTGCATTCTCGTTAAAAGCGCCATCAATTGTTAAATTTAGATCCAATTTTCCATTCACATTACTTTCTATTTCATAATCAAAAATTAATGAATCAAATTGAATTTCTTTCAATTTGATATCTTTGAAACTGAAAATATGATTTTCCGAGAATTGATTTGGTAGTTGAAAGCCTTGAGGAAATGGAACTCCAGCTAAAATACTGGGAACAATTATTGTGTCTGTAAATTCAATTTGAATGTCATCACCAACAATACTTTGATCAATCCTATATAATTCAAAAGTATCTTTAAATACAACATGCGTACCATCATTACTTAAGTAAAGTTTATCTTGAGATATTAATTTATTAAGATTAAATGTATCTCTAGAAATTGGAATACTAAAAAAAGAGTTCCAAGAAGTTGAATTTCTTGACTTTTTACAACTTAACAAAATTAATAATATTGTAGTTAATAAATATACTCTTCTAAACATCTAATATTGGGTGATTTTAAATTTAGGGTTAGTATTTTCCTTTCCATATTTCATCAATTAAATTGCGATATTCCATTTCTTTCTTATTATTTTTTGGATTATAAATAGATTCACCTTTAATTTCATTAGGTAGGAAATTTTGTAAATGTAATTTATTTTCATGTTCATGACTATTCTTGTAATTTTTTCCGTAATCTAGTTTTTGCATTAGCTCTGTTGGTGCATTTCTTAAATGTAAAGGAACACTCAAATCTCCTTTTTCTTTAACAATTAATTGTGCTTGATTAATTGCTAAATATGCCGAATTACTCTTTGGCGATAGCGCAAGATAAATTGCGCATTGAGATAAAACTATTCTTCCTTCAGGCCATCCTATTTTTTGAATTGCATCAAAACAATTATTTGCAATAACTAGTGCTGTTGGGTTAGCTAATCCTATATCTTCACTAGCAGATATTATCATTCTTCTAGCAATAAACTTTGGGTCTTCATTTCCTTCAACCATTCTTGCAAGCCAGTAAACTGCAGCATTAGGGTCACTTCCACGTATAGATTTTATAAAAGCAGAAATAATATCATAATGCATTTCTCCTTTTTTATCATATTGAGTCAAATTTTGTTGAATTGAGTTCTGTACCAATTCATTGGTTATTTGAGTTGTATTTATATCTAAGTTTAAAACAACCAACTCGAATGCATTTAATAGTTTTCTTGCATCTCCGCCAGAGATCCTAATCAATGCATCAGTTTCTTCAACTATTGGATTCTTATTTTTAATAGTTGTATCTAGCAATGCCAAGTCTATAAATTTTAGTAAGTCACCCTTATTATGACTTTTTAGTATAAAAATTTGTGTTCTAGATCTTAATGCTGGAATTACCTCAAACGATGGGTTTTCTGTTGTTGCTCCAATCAAAGTTATTTGTCCTTTTTCCACTGCTGATAGAAGTGCATCTTGCTGAGACTTACTAAACCTATGTATTTCATCTATAAATAATAATGCATTTCCCTTACCAAATATTCCTTGGTTTTTAACAGTTTCAATAATATTTCTTATGTCTTTTACACCTGAGCTTATTGCAGAAAGTGAATAAAATGGTCTGTCAAGTTCATTTGCTATGATTTCTGCTAATGTTGTTTTTCCAACTCCAGGTGGCCCCCATAAAATCATCGAAGGAATTGCACCGTTAGCAACAGCTTTTCTTATAGGCCCGTTAGAGCCAATTAAATGACTTTGTCCTATGAAATTTTCAAAGTCTATAGGCCTAATTCTTTCTGCTAGAGGTATTAGTGGTTGATCCAATGTTTTTTAATATAAATATAATTCAATTTTAATGGTCAAGTGTTTATAAATAGTTCAATTATTTGAACTTTAAGGATTTATTTAATCCATTTTTGATTTAAAATTAGTGTATGAATTTTCATTTTATAGCAATTGGAGGCAGTGCAATGCATAATTTAGCTATTGCTTTACATTTAAAGGGGGAAAGAGTAACTGGTTCTGATGATGAAATTTTTAGTCCCTCCAAAGAAAGGTTAGAAAGTTATGGTCTTTTACCAACTAAAATTGGCTGGAACCCCGATTATATTAACTCAGAAATAGACAATATTATTTTGGGAATGCATGCTAGAACTGATAATCCTGAGCTTGTTAAGGCTAAAGAATTAAAAATTCCTATTTTTTCTTATCCGGAGTTTATTTACCAGCAAACTAAGGACCAATTAAGAGTTGTAATAGGAGGAAGTCATGGCAAGACATCTATAACAAGTATGATTCTTCATGTTTTAACAAAAAACAACATAAAACATAATTATATGGTTGGTGCTCAACTAGAAGGCTTTGACTGTATGGTAAAATTATCTGATGATTCTAAAATTGCTATTATTGAAGGAGATGAATATCTTTCTTCACCAATTGATAGAAGACCAAAGTTTCATTTATATCAACCGAACATTGCTGTTATTAGTGGAATAGCCTGGGATCATATTAATGTATTTCCAACATTCGAAAATTATATAGATCAATTTAATATTTTCGCTCAAAAAATCAATACGGAAGGTACTCTCATTTATTGTGAAGAAGATCAGGAACTAAATAATATGATAAATTCTAACTCATATGTGTGTGAATTAAATCCATATAAAACCCATAGTTTTGAAATAGAAAATAATATCACATTAATTACAGATAATAATAAACAAATGATTCCAATAGAAATTTTTGGAATACATAATTTACAAAACTTAAGAGCAGCTCAATTAGTTTGCAGAAAATTGGGTATTGAAGACACTGATTTTTATTCTGCAATAAAAGACTTTAAAGGGGCATCTAAAAGAATGGAATTGGTAAAAGAGAATAACCAAAGTTCATTTTATAAAGATTTCGCTCATTCTCCTTCGAAACTTAAGGCAACAACGTCTGCCTTGAAGCAGCAATTTCCAAATAGAAAATTAGTAGCATGTATGGAGCTTCATACATTTAGTAGTCTAAATTTAGATTTTTTAAAATTGTATCATAAAAGTATGTCTAATGCAGATGAAGCTTTTGTCTATTTTAATGAAGAAACTATATTAAATAAAAGATTAAAAAAGATAGAAAAAAAAGATGTTTTCGATGCTTTTGGAACTTCGAATCTGAAAGTTTTCACATCTTCTAAAGAACTTCAATCTAATCTGTTTTCCAAAGATTGGACTAACTCTAATCTATTAATGATGAGTAGTGGAACATTTGATGGTCTTGACTTAAATAAAATTGCAGATAAAATTATTTAATTTATTTTCTAAAAAAGTAGGTTAAAATACTTATAATTAAAGTAAATACCATTCCAGTAAATAAAAATGAAAATAAACTTATAGGAAAAACTTTGCTAGGTGATAGTAATTCATTGATGTTGTCCTGTTGCATTTCAATAAGGTCTGCGGGAGATTTCCCATTATAAAAGTCTGGGTTTAGCCTTATTTTTTCTTTTGCTTGGACTAAAGTCTCCGGCATTTCAGAAAGTTTAAGTAGTGTGTTTTTTTTGTTTTCTAAAACCACTGGATTTATCCATTTATGATAACTAAAAAAATAAAAACTTATAAAAAACGAAAAAACAACGCTTATAAGAATACCTTTTTTTAAATTATCTAATCTAGATATTGAATAATTTTGATAGTTTATTACTAAAAGTATAGTTAATATAAGATTCAATGAATGAAAAAAGAAACTTAATATGCTTATTTTTAAAGTAACTTCTATTTCAGATAGATAAATTATAAATTCAAATATCAGGGAAACTAAAATTGAAATTAAAGAACTTATAATGTATTTAAACATCTTAATTACCCATTCATAGATACTAAAAACTCTTCATTTGATTTTGTTGATCTCATTCTGTCTTTCATAAACTCCATTGCCTCAATAGGATTCATATCTGCTAAGTGTTTTCTTAATATCCAAACTCTTTGTAAAGTTTCTTTATCCATCAGAAGGTCTTCTCTTCTTGTTCCTGAAGTGAGTATATCTATAGCAGGGAAAATTCTTCTATTAGAAATTTTTCTATCAAGTTGAAGTTCCATATTTCCAGTTCCTTTAAATTCCTCAAATATTACTTCATCCATTTTAGAGCCAGTTTCTGTAAGAGCAGTTGCCAAAATAGTTAATGAGCCACCATTTTCTATTTTTCTTGCAGCCCCAAAGAATCTTTTAGGTTTATGTAGAGCATTTGCGTCTACACCACCTGTCAAAACTTTTCCTGAAGCAGGCATTACCGTGTTATACGCTCTAGCAAGTCTTGTAATTGAGTCCAAAAGAATACATACATCATGCCCACATTCTACTAATCTTTTAGCTTTTTGTAGAACAATATTTGCCACTTTTACGTGCCTATCTGCTGGTTCGTCAAATGTAGAGGCAATAACTTCTGCTTTAACACTTCTTTGCATGTCTGTTACTTCTTCAGGTCTTTCATCAATTAACAACACCATTAAGTAGGTTTCAGGATGATTAGCAGCAATTGCGTTTGCAACATCTTTAAGTAGAACAGTCTTTCCAGTTTTTGGTTGAGCTACAATCATTCCTCTTTGCCCTTTTCCAATTGGAGAGAATAAATCCATTACTCTTGTAGAGCTTGTTTCAGTACTATGTCCAGTTAGATTAAATTTTTCAGAGGGGAATAATGGAGTAAGTGACTCAAAGGGAACTCTGTCTCTAATGAACTCTGGATCTCTCCCATTTATTTTTTCTACTTCAACAAGAGGAAAGTATCTTTCTCCAAACTTAGGTGGTCTTACAACTCCTTTTATGGTATCACCAGTTTTAAGCCCAAAAAACTTAACTTGAGATTGAGAGACATAAACATCATCGGGAGATGATAAATAATGATAATCTGCAGATCTTAAGAAACCATACCCATCTTGCATTAGTTCAAGTACACCTTCACTTATAACTATGCCTTTAAAATCATATTGGTAATCTTCTCGTTTATTATTTCTCTCTATACTTCTGTCTTTTCTATCAGGAATTCGATCATTTTTATTATTATTATTTCGATCATTTTTATTATTGATGTTTCGATCGTTTTTATTATTACTGGTGTTTCGATCGTTTTTTATAACATTGTTTCTATCAAGTGTTCTATTATTATTTTCTTTATTTTGAATAGTTTTTTTATTTGCTTCAACTACCTTATCTATTTTCTTGTCATTTGAAATTACATTTGGATTAGTGTTTACTGGTTTAGTATCAACAGGTGCTTTTTTCTCAACTTCAGTATTTGGTTTAAGAGCTTGCTCATCAAGTATTTTATAGACTAATTCTTGTTTTTTGAGTTTGTCTGATTTAGAGATATTTAACTTTTCAGCAATTTCTCTAAGTTCTGAAACTTTTTTATTATTTAATTTTTCAATATCGTACATCTATAATAGATTATTTTAAAGGTGAATTTTTTTTAGAGTTGTTTTCTTAAGAAATAAAGTGGAATTTGTCGAAAGACTTTTCAAATATAATAAAGTATCTTATTTAAAAAAATTTTTTGCATTGATCTTAATAACTATTTTTACAAAAAAAAATGTTTAAATCTTAATTTTATAATATGATACAAAGAATACAAACACTTTACATTTTATTGTTTTGCACTATTTTGTTTATCGCTTCGTTACTGCCTTTTGCATCTTTAAATATCAATAATGAGTCCCTATACTTTCTTTATCCAACTGGATGGGAGAGTACATCAAGCTTAGATGGTTTAAAAGTATATCCGTTTTATTCAGGTTATCTAGTCGCAGTGTCATTTGGAATATTAATGCTAGTAAACTACAAAAAAAGACCAAAGCAACTCAGGTATGGAATGTTTAGCTATTTCTTTGTTTTACTTACGATTGTTTATATGCTATTTGAGGTTTCTAATACTTTAGAAATACTTTTAAAAAACAATTCAAATCTAAAATATAATATAAAATACCTATATAGTACATATTTATTAATTTCTTCATTACCTGTAATCTTCTTAGCAAATAGAGCAATTAAAAAAGATCAGAAATTAGTTAGTTCTTTAGACCGCCTTAGGTAAATCACTTCTTTTCTTTAATTCAATAACTTGAAGTTTCTTTATTGATTCCAAATGCAGATCAAACCGTATAATTGTTCTTACTTTATGAAAACCTACTATTCCAGCAGCCCCAGGATTAATATAAAGCATCTCATATTTTCTATCAAAAATCACTTTACAAATATGGGAGTGGCCACAAATAAAAATATTTGGTTTAAATTTTTCTATTTCTTTTTTAGAGTTTTTAAAATAATTATAAGGTTTTCCACCTATGTGCGTAATAAGTATTTTATGCGTTCCATATTCTATAAATTGGTTTAACGGAAACTCTTGTCTAATCTCATTATTATCTATGTTCCCATATACTCCTTTTAAAGGGGCAATATTCTTTAATCGATCAGTAATTTCTAAATTCCCAATATCACCTGCATGCCAGATTTCATCACAAATAGAAAAATATTTTTCAAATGAACTGTCCCAGTAACTATGGGTATCCGAAATAACACCAATTTTCTTAATCAAAATGTTTTCTTTGTCGTAGAATAGTTAATTTTATTTAAATATATAAATTATGAAATCAAGATTCTTTAGATGGGTATATTTGTTAATATTTATACCATTCTATAATTGCTTAGGTCACAGTAATAATGAACTTATATCTACTAATATGAAAAATGAAAATTTAGAAACAATATATTTTGGCGCAGGATGTTTTTGGTGCGTTGAAGCAATTTTTCAACAAGTAAAAGGAGTTATTGAAGTTATTCCTGGTTATTGTGGCGGAGATTCTAAAAACCCTACTTATAATGAAGTTTGTTCTGGAAAAACTGGACATGTGGAAGTCGCAAAAGTTGTTTATGATCCAGATGCAGTGAATTTATCTCATTTATTAGATGTTTTTTGGAAAACACATGACCCAACAACATTAAATAGACAGGGAAACGATGTAGGGACACAATACAGGTCAGCGATATTTTATAATGAATTATCTCAAAAATCGAAAATTTTAAAATTCAAGGAAGAACTTAATTTAAAAGAAATTTGGGATAAGCCAGTAGTTACAGAAATAGAAAAAATTGATGTTTTTTATGTTGCTGAAAATTATCACCACAACTACTTTAATAATAATAGAAGTCAAGGTTATTGCCAATTTGTTATTCAACCAAAGATTGACAAGTATAAAAATATTTTTGAAGTAAAAGATGCCAATTAATAACTTATAACTTTATCTTTTAATAGAAACTAATATTAATGGTCGATTTCATAACAATTAAAAATTCTATTTATACTTCAGTATTAAGTCTATATGAAGATAAAAATATCCGAGATTTAGTTACGGTTGAAGAAACAAAAAAAGATTTTGAAGGAGACTTAACCCTTGTGGTTTTTTCTCTTTTAAAGTTCTCAAAAAAATCTCCAGAGGAAACTGCAGATTTTGTAGGTGAATATATTTTAAATAACACACCTTATTTTGAGAACTATAACATTGTAAAAGGATTTTTAAATTTAATAATAAAGCAAAAGTATTGGCTGATTCTTTTTAAGAAATGGTTGAGTGAAGATAATTACGGGTTTATAACTAAACCTACTGGTCAATTATTTATGGTTGAATACTCTTCACCTAACACAAATAAACCTTTGCATTTAGGTCATCTTAGAAACATATTTTTAGGAGACAGTGTAGTTTCTTTACTAAAAGCAGTTGGTCATAAAGTTGTTAAAACACAAATAATTAACGATAGAGGAATACATATTTGTAAATCTATGGTAGCCTGGAAACTTCATGGAAATGGAGAAACACCCGATTCTATCAGTTTAAAAGGGGATCATTTAGTTGGCAAATACTATGTGCTTTTTGATAAAATATACAAAGAAGAAATTCAAAATTTAATAGATAATGGAGTTCCAGAAAAAGAAGCAAAAGTAAAAGCTCCTATTTTAATTGAAGCTAAAAAAATGCTTATTTCTTGGGAAAACGAGGATTCTGAAGTTAGAGCTCTATGGCGAGAAATGAACGGTTGGGTTTATGAAGGTTTTGAAAAAACCTATCGGAATTTGGGAGTAAATTTTGATAAACTTTACTATGAGTCAGATACCTACCAGCTTGGTAAAGAAGTTGTAAAAACAGGAGATAAAAAAAATATTTTTTACTCTGAAGAAGATGGTTCAATTTGGTGTGATCTTTCCGAAGATAAAATTGATGATAAGTTACTGGTCCGTTCTGACGGTACCTCTGTTTATATGACACAAGATATTGGAACTGCCGTCCAAAGATATTTAGACTATCCAAAGCTTTCAGGTATTATATATACAGTTGGAAATGAACAAAATCATCATTTTAAAGTGCTATTTAGAATTTTAGAAAAACTAAATTATCCTTGGTCATCTAAATGTTTTCATCTTTCTTATGGAATGGTTGATTTACCAGATGGGAAAATGAAATCTAGAGAAGGTACTGTTGTTGATGCTGATGAATTGTTAAGTTCTGTAATAAATGAAGCTAAAAACTTAACATCAGATAGAGGTTTTTTAGAAGGCCTGTCCGAAGATGAAATTGCTGATATTTGTGAAAAAATTGGAATTTCAGGATTAAAATATTTTATTTTAAAGGTTGACCCTAAGAAAAAAATGTCTTTTAATCCAAAAGAAACAATTGATTTGTCTGGTCATACTGGACCATTTATTCAGTATGCTTTTGTTAGAATAAAGAGTTTATTGAATAAATCTGAAAACTTAAATCAAGAATTTGATATTGATCAATTAGATATTAATTCCAAAGAACTAGATGTTTTAAAACAAATAGCAAAATTCCCTGAAGTTTTAGAACAATCTGCTACAGAATTATCACCTTATATACTAGCTAATTATTTATATTCTCTTGTTAAATCGTATAATTCTTTTTATCAAGAGTATCCAATAATTACGGAGCCTGAAGAAAATTCTAAAATTTTTAGAATTCAATTATCTAATATTACATCAAATTTAATCGAAAAGGGGATGAAAATTTTAGGAATAGAAATGCCCCTAAGAATGTAATTATTTTTTAGTTGAAAAATTCTTTTTTTCCTTAATTCTTGCAGACTTACCGGTTCTTTCTCTTAAATAGAATAATCTTGATCTTCTAACTGAACCTTCTTTATTGACTACTATTTCTTCTAAAAATGGAGAACCTAATGGGAAAATTCTTTCAACTCCAGTTCCGCCAGACATTTTTCTAATCGTAAATGTTTCAGTTGTTCCAGAACCTCTTCTTTGTATGACTGTACCTTGAAAAGATTGTAATCTTTCTTTATCACCTTCTTTAATTTTGTATTTAACAGTTATTTTATCACCTGAACTGAACGAAGGCCATTGCTTCGTTTCGTTAATTTCACTAGAAATTTCTTTTATTATGTCCATGAGTCTTGTTTTAAGGCGTGCAATATTACAAAGAATATTTTATATTCTATTCAAAGAGAACTTATAATTTCATTCCTTTTTATTTTTAGCTAAATTGAGCCTTCTAATTTCTGTATTTTCAATAGCTTTTTCTTCTCTCCAAATCTCTATTTCTTTAAGGTTTCCTGAAGTTAATATTTCAGGAACTTCCCAATTTTTAAATTTTGCTGGTCTTGTATATACAGGAGGTGCAATTAAATCATCTTGAAATGAGTCAGTTAATGCAGATGTTTCATTGTTTAATACGCCTGGAATAAGTCTAATTATACTATCGCAAAGAACTGCAGCAGGCAATTCACCACCTGAAAGAACATAATCTCCAATAGAAATTTCTTTAGTAATTAAATAATCTCTTATTCTTTGGTCTATTCCCTTATAATGTCCGCAAAGAATAATTATATTTTTTTTAAGTGATAGTTGATTAGAATTACGCTGATTTAGATTTTCACCATCTGGAGTCATGAATATTGTCTCATCATAAGATATTTTTTCTTGTAAATTTTTAATACAGTTATAAACTGGTTCTATACTCAATACCATTCCTGCTCCTCCACCAAAACTATAATCATCAATACTTTTTTGCTTATTTGTAGTATAGTCTCTTAAATTATGAATGTTTATTTCTACTATTTTTTTTTCTTTAGCTCTTTTTAAAATAGAGTCATTAAACGGGCTTTCTAGTAGAGATGGAACTGCTGATATTATATCAATTCTCATACTTATTGAGATAAATTAATTTTTTGACCATCAAATGCCAATGAGATATTTTCAGGTAATTTTTTTTGAACTTCATCATGTAAACCCATAAAGTGAGATATATGTGTGAGTATTGCCTCTTTTGGTTTCAATTCTTTTATTAATGACAATGCTTCTTCTAGATTAAAGTGTGATAAATGTTCTTTAATTCTTAATGAATTAATAATTAAAACATCTAATTTTTTTAACTTATTTTTTTCAGATTCTGAAATAGTCTTAGCATCTGTTATATAGGCAAATTTCCCAATTTTAAAGCCTAATACTGGTAATTTATAATGCATCACTTCAATGGGTTCAATTTTGATATCTTCAATATATGTATCTATACCTTTGTTTAATTTAAATCTTTTGATTTTTGGAATTCCTGGGTATTGAAATTTAGGATCAAAAATGTAATGAAATTCTCTTTTCAGAGCTTTAAATACCTGGTCATTGCAATAAATATCAATTGGTTTTTTTTGAGAAAAATTAAATGGCCTTACATCATCTAGTCCTGCAACATGATCTTTATGTTCATGAGTAAACAAAACTGCATCTAAACTCTTTACTTTTAGATTTAGCATTTGCTGTCTAAAATCGGGACCTGTATCAATAACTATAGATTTTCCTTTATAGTAAATATGTATTGAAGAACGTAATCTTTTATCTTTATAATTTTCTGATGAACATACTATACATTCACATGCAATAACCGGGACTCCTTGAGAAGTTCCTGAACCAGTTATTGTTACTATCATATTATTTTTCATTAGAAACGATAGTTCTAATTTTATCCAATGTATAGTCTACTTCTCTCTTAGTATTGTACCTACATAAAGAAAATCTTACAGTTTGAAATTTATCTTGATCTGGAAGTTCTGCTAATACATGAGAACCTTTATTAGATCCAGCAGAACAAGCACTTCCTCCTGAAGCCGCTATACCAAAAATATCTAAACTAAACAGTAGCATTGAGTTACAGATATCTTTAGGAAATCCAACACTTAGAACAGTATACAAACTTTTATTTGGATCTGTTTCTCCATGGAAAATAATTCTTGAATCCATTTCAAACAATTCATCTTTCATATAATACTTAAGTTCTTTTACGTGCTTTTGATGGTTTTTTAAATCTGAGAAAGCTAATTCCATGGCTTTTGCTAAGCCAATAATTCCATAAAGGTTTTCAGTTCCTCCTCTATGGTTTCTTTCTTGAGCACCGCCGGTAATTATAGGATTAAGATGTAGATTTTTATTCACGTATAAAAAACCTATTCCTTTTGGACCATGAAATTTATGTGCAGAACAAACTAAAAAGTCGATTTTTAATTTTTTGACATCTAATAAATAATGACACATTGTTTGAACTGTATCAGAATGAAAATATACATTTTCATAATTATTGCACAACAAAGAAACTTCTTCAATAGGTAGTAATGTGCCAATTTCATTATTTGCATGCATTAACGAAACCAATGTTTTAACGTCTTTTTTTAAAAGTTCTTCAAGTTCATCAATTGAGGGATTTCCGTATTTATCTGTGGTTAAATAAATTACTTCAATATTGTGTGAGTTTTTAAGATTTTCTGCTGTATGACCAACTGCGTGGTGCTCAATTTTTGAAGTTATAATTCTTTTTACATTTAAGTCTAAAACAGCACACCTCATGGCCATGTTATCAGCTTCAGTTCCACCAGATGTAAAAATTATTTCACTATTTTCGGCATTTATATAATCTGCAATTTTCTTTCGACTTATTTCTATTGCATTTTTAGTTTTTCTTCCAAAAGAGTGAGTGCTAGACGGATTTCCAAAGTAAGTGGATAGATAAGGTTCAATTTCTCTAATAACTTCTTTAGCAATTGAAGTTGTAGCGGCGTTATCTAAGTAGACTTTCATTTTGTTTTCAAATATAACTAAATCAAACTTTTTAATTCTTCAACAAACCGTTCTCCAAGTTCATGAGCAGATTTTTCATTTTCACTTTCTGCATAAATTCTAATAATAGGTTCGGTATTTGATTTTCTCATATGAACCCATTCATTGTTAAATTCTAGTTTAAGACCGTCAATTTTGTTTTGATTAACAGCACTATATTTTTTTGATATTTTTTGTAATAAACTATCAATGTCAACAGAAGAATTTAATGCTAATTTGTTTTTACTTATTGTGTACTGAGGAAAGGTTTTTTTTAGTTCGCTCATTTTTAAATCCTTATTCGCATAATAAGTTAAGAATAATGCTATTCCAACTAAAGCATCTCTTCCGTAGTGTAAGTCAGGTAAAATTACTCCGCCATTTCCTTCACCACCAATAATTGCATTTTTATCTTTCATCATTTCCACAACGTTTACTTCACCTACAGCAGAAGAATAATGCATTCCTCCATTTTTTCTGATTACATCTCCAAGAGCTTTTGTTGAAGACAAATTAGAAACACTGTTTCCGGGTTTTAGAGAAGTTATATGGTCTGCAACAGCAACCAAGGTATATTCTTCACCAAATACATCACCATTTTCACAAACAAACGCTAAACGATCAACATCTGGATCTACAACAATACCAATATCGGCACTTTCTTCTATCACTTTATTAGATAAGTCTTTAAGATGCTCTGGCAGTGGTTCCGGATTATGAGGGAATTCTCCATTTGGTTCACAATACAATTTGCTTATTACGTTACAATTTAACGCCTCTAATAATTTAGGAATTACTATTCCTCCAGAGCTGTTGACCGCGTCAATAACTACACTTATTTTTGCTTTCTTTATCGCTACAACGTCTACATATTTTAGCTTTATGATTTCTTTTATGTGATCATCAATATAATGATCTTTTAAAGTAACAGTCCCTAGATTATCAACTTGTGAAAAGGAAAATCCTTTACTTGAAATTAAACCCAATAAATCTTCACCATCTTTAGCACTGATAAATTCCCCTTTATTGTTAAGCAGTTTTAATGCATTCCATTGTTTTGGATTATGACTAGCTGTTAAAATTATTCCACCGTCTGCATTTTCCTTAGGAACAGCAATTTCTACTGTTGGTGTTGTAGATAGTCCAATATTAACAACATCTATCCCAAGAGCTTGAAGAGTTCCAATACAAATATTTTCAACCATTTCACCAGAAATTCTAGCATCTCTTCCAATTACTACTTTTATTTTTTTATTAGGAAAATCACTTTTTAACCAAGTTCCATAAGCGGATATCGACTCAACAATATCTATTGGGGTTAGATTTTCACCAACATCTCCACCAATAGTTCCACGTATTCCTGAAATAGATTTAATTAATGTCATATAAAAATTTATTTTTCACAGCTCGAAGATAAATTAATGAATCTCTAAGTTATTAACTATTTTTTATTTTTTTCCACACTATTTTTTTTTCAACTTAAATGATATTTATTTAAACTATAAAAGGTTTACACAATTTGTTTTTTAAATGCATATATATAGATATATTTGTAATAATAACTTTTTAATAATTATGCTGCTAGATTCTAACCCTAATAATGATGCTATTAATAAAGTTGCTCTTTTCGAAGCTATGTTAAGAGATAAGTCTTTTACTTTTTTTGATGTTGAAGATTTTGAATTAATAATTGAGTATTATTTAGAATTTGATTTTAAAAAAAAAGCTAAAAAAGCTCTTGAAATAGCTCTAGATCAGTATCCAGTTGATTTGTCACTTATTTTATTTCAAGTAGAATTTTTAAATTCTGCTAATAAATTTAAAGAGTCTCTAAAATGTTTAACTAAACTCAGTGATTTCTTTCCAAATAATATTGATGTCATTTTTGGATTAGGAAAAGTACATTCATTATTAAATGATAATTCACAGGCACTCAGTTTTTTAAATAACACTTATGAACTGATATTATTAGACTCTTCTTACAATGAGTATTTACAAGAATTGGCAAATGAATTTATTCAAATCAATGAATATGAAAATGCTGTAAACGTATTAAAACATATTTTAAAATTAAATCCCGATGATGAAACTGTTATGATGGAACTTGGAGTTGCTTTTCACGACTCTGAAAAGTTTTCTGAGGCAATTACTTATTTTGAAGATACTATTGATAAAAATCCATATAATTACATAGCATGGTTTAACCTAGCAACTATTCATAATATTAATCTTGATTTGGAAGATGCCATTTTTGGTTATGAAATGTGTTTAGTTATTAATGAAAAGTTTACTGCTGCTCACTATGGAAAAGCGAATAGTTTCATTCAATTAAAAGAGTATAAAAAAGCTATCGATTCGTTCAATGAGTCTTTTATATATGAACGCCCTCATGCATATGCATATTGTAGCATTGGCGAATGTTATGAAAAAATTGGAGACTACTCTAAAGCTTTGTTGTTTTATGAAAAAAGTTTAGAAATTGATGACTCTATTCCTGAGTCTTGGTTGGGAATCGGAGTAGTAAGGGACCTAAATAATCAACCTAATCAAGCTATAAAATTCATTAAAAAAGCAATTGAATTAGATAAAGAAAATCCTGATTATTGGTATTTATATGCTGAGGTACTAACCAAACTCAATAAAAATATTGACGCGGAATTAGCATTTAAAAAAGTAATTCAATTAGATCCCAACAATATAGATGCCTGGATTGACTACTCAAACTTTTTGTTTGACTATACTTCAAAATCAAAGGCTATAAAAGAGGTTGAAAGAGCAATTGCTTCAAATAATAATCAAATTGATCTAAAACTTAGACTTGTTGCAATGCAAATTTCTACAGGTTCTATTAATAAAGCTAAAAATAGTTTGTCAGCAATGCAAAATTTAGATAATAACACTTTTAAGAAATTACTAGATATTTATCCTGAAGTTCTTAATGTTGAGGAAATGAATAAATTTTTTCAGCACTTTATAGATAATTCCAACTCATGAGCCTTTCTCATCTTCCAAAGCGAACCGAGAAACCAAGACAAACTGGCCTTACCATGATGATGGATAAAGGGTTGAGCACTAGACAAATGGAAGATTTTTTGTCAACTAGTTCTCATTTTACAGATATTATAAAGTTTGGTTTTGGAACTTCGTTAGTCTCAAATAATATAAAAGAAAAAGTTTCTATGATTACTAATTCGGGGATTAAACCATATTTTGGAGGAACTATGTTTGAAATTTTTTACGTTAGAAATCAAGAAGATGAATACTTCAAGATTGTTGATGAGCTTGGAATGGATACTATAGAAATTTCTGATGGTTCTATAGTGCTGGACCACGATGAAAAATGTGAATTGATTTATAAATATTCTAAAAACTATACTGTTTTAAGTGAAGTTGGATCTAAGGAAGAAGGTATTTTAATAAGTCCAGCCAAATGGATTAAAATGATGTCTAAAGAATTAGAAGCTGGTTCTTGGAAAGTTATTGCTGAAGGAAGAGAAAGTGGTTCAGTAGGTATTTTTAGACCAAACGGTAATCCACATACTATACTTATAAATAAAATAATTTCAAAAATTGATCCCGATAAAGTTTTGTGGGAATCGCCATCCAAAAAGCAACAAACATGGTTTATTAATTTATTTAACCAAAATGTTAATTTAGGAAATATTGCTACAAATGATGTGTTACCTCTAGAGACATTAAGACAAGGACTAAGAGGAGATACTTTTTTTAATTTTCTTCCAAAAAACATTATTGATGAAAGAAAACCGAAATAATTTAAATAGTATTTAAACATGAATTTAAAAAGAATTCTTCCAAGTGAATTTAATTCACTTTCTAAAACAAATAATCAATTATTAGTGGTAGATATTCGAGAAGATTATGAAATTCAAATTGATGGGAAATTAAATGGTTCTATTCACATTCCACTCGGAGATCTTATTAATAGATTAAATGAACTACCTTTAGATAGACAAATTATTTTTCATTGTAATTCTGGAAGTCGATCAGAAAACATTCTTAATTTTCTAATTATGAATGGATTATATAAAGAGAATTATTTCCATTTGGAAGGTGGTTTTAAAGCAATTTCTAAATGAAAAAATATGTCATTTTAATTCTCAAAGGTTTTTCAATGGGTGCAGCAAACGTAATACCTGGAGTTTCAGGCGGAACTTTAGCTCTAATTACAGGCATTTACGAAGAATTAATAGATTCCTTAAAGTCATTTAATATTCAAGCTTTAAAACTTTTATTTAGGGGTGAATTTAAAACTTTTATTTCTCATATAAATTTAAAATTTTTGTCTTCAGTTTTTTTTGGAACTGCTTTAAGTATAATAAGTCTTGCTAGGGTCTTAGAATATTTTTTTAAACAAAATGAGAAAATGGTCTGGTCTTTCTTTTTCGGATTAATAATAGCTTCAATATATTACGTAGCAAAAATGATAAACTCTTGGAATATATCATCAATAGTTTTTTTGCTTGTTGGAATTACCTTTGCCACATCTTTGGCTTTTTTAAAACCACTTTCAGAAAATTCATCATCATATTACCTTTTTATATGTGGTATTGTTTCTGTTGCCAGCATGATACTCCCTGGACTATCTGGTTCTTATGTTTTAATTTTAATGGGCAACTATCATTTAATAATGTTGCATTCAGTTTCTGATCCTTTGTCCAATTTAAATATACTTTTTCCAGTCATATTGGGATCTATAATTGGATTTATAACTTTATCTCATAGTATTAGTTATGTCCTTAAAAAGTACTATGACTCTACTATTTCATTATTAACTGGCTTCATTGTTGGATCTTTATTAATAATATGGCCTTGGAAAGTTCCTTTAGAAACTATTTTGGGAAGAAATGGCAATTTAAAAGTAATATCATACAATTGGATTTTACCAGATTTTTCAGCTATTGAAAATATTTATTGTTTCATTTTGATTTTAGTTGGTATTGCAGTTGTATTTCTTATTGAGTCTCTGGGAAAAATGAATAATTCAACTTCTCAAGTTTGAAGACATATGGACTTACAGGTCAAAGCCTATTACATTCTTTTTCTAAAGATTTTTTTAATAAAAAATTTTTAAGTGAAAATATTTCCGCTAGATACTTAAATTTTGAAATAGAAAATATTAAATATTTAAGAGAGCTCTTTATCAAAAATCCTATAAGTGGATTAAATGTTACCATCCCATATAAAGAGAAAATTATACCATATTTAGACAGTCTTGATAGTATATCTAAAAGTGTTGGTGCTGTAAATACTATCCTACCAAATTATAAAAACGAAAAACTTATTTCCTTAAAAGGATTTAATACAGACGTTTATGGATTTCATCAAATGATAAAACCACACTTAACAACTAATCATAGTAAAGCATTAATTCTTGGTACTGGTGGAGCTTCTAAGGCAGTGGTTTATGTTTTAAAATCTTACAATATAGATGTGAATTATATTTCAAGAAAAGAAAGACCTAACGAATTGAATTATTTTACCTGGAAAGATGTTAATAATCATATGATTGAAAGTCACCACTTAATTATCAATACAACTCCAATAGGAATGTATCCTAACAATAGTGAAAAAATAATTTTCCCCTATGAATTTATAAATTCTAATCATTTAATAATTGACTTAATATACAATCCTTCCAAAACTTTTTTTTTGTTAAAATGTGAAGAAAAAAATGCTCAAATTCTTAATGGCTATCAAATGTTAGTTCATCAAGCTCTTAAATCTTGGAACATTTGGAACTCCTCCATAAATATTGAGTAATATTGAAGAGTGAAGTTTAACTTAAAATCTGATTTTTATCCTACCGGCGATCAACCTGAAGCTATCAAAGATTTGGTTCAAGGTATTAATGACGGAATTGCTGCTCAAACTCTCTTAGGAGTTACTGGCTCGGGCAAAACATTTACTATTGCCAATGTTATTGAAAAAGTAGAAAGACCAACGTTAATTCTTTCTCATAACAAAACTTTAGCAGCACAATTATATCAAGAGTTTAAAACTTTTTTTCCTGATAATGCGGTTGAGTATTTTGTTTCTTACTATGACTATTATCAACCTGAAGCATATTTGCCTTCTTCGGATACTTATATTGAAAAAGACCTTTCAATTAACGATGATATAGAAAAACTTAGATTAAGTACAACAACTTCTCTTCTTTCAGGGAGAAAAGACGTTATAGTTGTTTCATCAGTTTCTTGTATTTATGGAATTGGAAACCCTGTGAATTTTAGTAATAGTATTATTACTATTCAAGTTGGTCAAAAAATAGCAAGGAATGTTTTTCTTAGACAATTAGTAGATAATTTATACTCTAGAACAACAACAGATTTTAAAAGAGGAAACTTTAGAGTTATTGGTGATACCATTGATATTCATTTAGCTTACGCTGATTTTGGAATAAGAATTTCTTTTTGGGGAGATGAAATTGAATCAATAGGAATATTAGACTTAGTAAATAATAAAGTTTTAGAAAATCAAGATCAATATGTAATATATCCGGCTAATATTTTTGTGACGGCGAAGGAAGATGTTAAAAGATCAATTTTTGAAATCCAAGATGATTTAGTAAAACAGATAGATTTTTTTAATGAAATTGGAAAAAACTTAGAATCTAAAAGAATTCAAAATAGAGTAGAGCTTGATTTAGAAATGATTAGAGAACTTGGCTATTGTTCAGGAATTGAAAACTATTCAAGATACTTTGACAATAGAAAACCTGGAGATAGACCATTTTGTTTGTTGGATTACTTTCCTGAGGATTTTCTAATGGTTGTTGATGAATCTCATGTAACTGTACCGCAAATAAGAGCTATGTATGGAGGAGATCGCTCTAGAAAAGTAAATTTAGTTGATTATGGTTTTAGATTACCTGCAGCTCTTGACAATCGACCTTTAAAATTTGAAGAGTTCGAACAAGTTCACAATCAAATTATTTATGTAAGTGCAACTCCCGCAGAGTATGAGCTAATGAAGTGTGATGGAGTTGTTACAGAGCAATTAATTAGACCTACTGGATTATTAGACCCAGAAATAACCATTAAACCAAAACTTAATCAGGTTGACGACTTATTAGATGAAATTCGAAAAGTTGTTGAAGAAGATCATCGAGTTCTCGTAACTACACTAACTAAAAGAATGGCTGAAGAATTGGATAAGTATTTTGCTAAAATCGGAATAAGATCTAATTATATTCATTCTGATGTTGATACTTTAGATCGTGTAGAAATATTGCAAGATTTAAGAAAAGGTGTTTTTGATGTTCTTATAGGGGTTAACCTGTTAAGAGAAGGTCTTGATTTGCCAGAAGTTTCTTTAGTAGCTATTCTTGATGCAGATAATGAAGGATTTTTAAGATCTGTACGGTCATTAGTGCAAACAGTAGGAAGAGCCGCAAGAAATATAAATGGTCGTGTAATCATGTATGCTGATAGAATTACAAAAGCAATGGATACTACAATTAGTGAAACTAATAGAAGGCGCGAAAAGCAAAGAGAATATAATAAAATTAATGGAATCATCCCAACTCAAATCATAAAATCAAATGAGAATAATCTTCTAATTGGCAGAGCTGAGGATGAGGATGAATACAATGAACTTATTGGCTCAAATGAAATTAAAATTCAGGATCCTGTAGTAGAAAATATGTCTAGATTGGATCTGGAGAAAAGTATTAACAACATTCAAAGGCAAATGGAAAAAGAAGCAAAAAAGGAAAACTTTATGCAAGCAGCTGTATTAAGAGATGATTTATTTAAGTTGAAAAAAATTCTTTTGAAGAAATTTGATGATTAGATATTACTGTAACCAACAGCTAAAATAATGGCAGCTTTAGTTATTACTCTTTTTTCGTTTCCTTCTTCATCCTCTTCGAAGACTCTTTCACTTGCAGGAATAACGTAATCAATGTATAGTTTTTTAACTCTTAATTTTTCAATTATTGACTTTTGATAGTTACGTTCTTCATCAGAAAACTCAGTATTATTTTCAAGTTCTTTGTTTTTAGCTTTTTTAAGCTCTTCTATCATAATATCAGTTTCTATTATAAAATCTGAAGCAGAAACATTCTCTTTTTCGTACAGCAAAATTCTAGTTCTAAATTTTTTAGGTTTATCAAAGATTTTAATTTTTATTCCATCGCCTGTAATTCCATTAGCATTAAATGATAAGCGATATATTTGATTTTGAATAGTTGCAATCTCTACTTCTTTGGAATAGTCATAGTCTTTATATGAAAAGTGAGTAGTTAAAGCGCCGTCATATCGAAATGGCTTAAGAGCTGTTCTACAACTTTTTTTATACTCTCTTAAAAGAATTAAATATTCTTGATAAGGTGTTGTTTCTTCCTTTTTTTTACCTTTTTTTTGAGATTCAAAGTTTGGATTTAAAATAAAGATTATTAAAAAAAATAAAATATATCTAATGTTCATAATATAAATATTATAGCGTTATTTCTTCTCTTAATTCTAAAATCATTTCAGAAATAGAAATAACTTCTTCATGTTTTAGCTCCACATCAAGATATTCGATGTTTTCACCTTCTTGTTTTACAGACCATAAATTGTTGTATGCATTTACAACCTCTTCAATATGGTCAGTAAGATCAACTAAATCTTCAGTTTGTGATTTAACTGCTCTTAACCCTCTTATAATTGATCTAGCTATTGTCATTTGTTCGGAAAGTAGAATACTTATTTTGTGGTCATCATTACCCAGCATTGTATGAGTACCTATATTCATCCCTTCCACCCATGCACCAGTAAAATATATGACACTTAAATCTGATAAATCATTATCATAAATATAATCATCTGTCATCATTTGCACATGAAATAGTATTGACATTATACTATCTTGATTACCAACATTTGCTTCAAATCTTTCTACTAAATTATCAGAAAGAAAGATAGATTCCATTCCAATTTTAGCAGCTAAATCTTTTGAAACTTTAAGATATTTACTTGCTTCTTCATATTTTTCATTTGTAACACAATATGCTAAATCACAAGCGTAGACTCCAAAATTAATTGATTGTTTAAATTTAGTGGAATATAATTTTGCATTTGAAATATTGTTTGCTAAACCCTCTTCATATTTCATATTTGCTTTATTTAAAATTGAAGCAATTTGAATTGGTGATGGAGGCATAAATACATAATCGTCATCCATTGTGTCAATTTCTATAGAGTGACTCAAATCATCAGAAGAATCATCTTGAACTTCATTTATGGTTTCAGAATTTTCGGACTCACAACTTATATTAAAGGTTGCAAAAACAAATAAAAATAACAAGGAATAAATATCGAATTTTCTCATAATCATAGTTGATTAGTGTAAATTTAAAAAATTAATGCAATTATTTAGAAATATAATCGTCATTGAATACTTCTATTTCTTTTTGAGTGGTAATAAGGGGTGTAAATTTCCCTCTAAACCTAGTGGCTTTCACCAAATGATTGTCTATCCAATGATAATTACCACCTCTGGGTTTATTCATCAATAGACCATGATATTTTATATTATGCATCTTAAGCCAAGTTTCTGTATTTTTTCTATGATTTTCTGTTCTTGATGTGAAAAAAGTAATAATATGACCTTCAGTATACCATTTTTCTAAAACTTCTAGGGCATCTGGAAAAGGTTTACAAGTTAACATTCTATCTGGCTCTTCGTTTGGGACATCTTCTGTGATAGTACCATCAATATCAATTAAGTAATTTTTTATTTCTTTAGGAAGTACAGGGCTAAGGTTTTCTCCATCTTTTCCAATTAACGGATTTAATTTTTTGTGATTATCCATAAAAGTAAAGTTTACCCTAAATATGCTTTTAATAATTTACTTCTAGAGTTGTGTCTTAACCTTCTAATTGCTTTTTCTTTAATCTGTCTTACTCTTTCACGAGTTAAATCAAATTTAGTACCAATTTCTTCTAATGTTAGTCCGTGTTGTCTGCCAATTCCAAAAAATAACATGACTACATCCTTTTCTCTATCACTTAAAGTTGAAAGGGATCTTTCAATTTCTCTTTGTAATGACTCTCGCATAAGAATTAAATCTGCTTTTGGGCTATCATTATTAACCATTACATCTAAAAGCGAATTATCTTCACCGTCAACAAATGGAGCATCAACAGAAACATGTCTGCCACTTATTTTCATGGTGTCCTTGACTTTATCTTCACTAAGATCTAATGCAGTTGCCAATTCATCACTACTTGGAGGTCTTTCAAATTCTTGTTCTAATCTTGAAAAAGCTTTATTTATTTTATTTAAGGATCCAACTTGATTTAAAGGAAGCCTAACTATTCTAGATTGTTCTGCTAAAGCTTGTAAAATAGATTGACGAATCCACCAAACAGCATAAGAAATAAATTTAAAACCTCTTGTTTCGTCAAACCTTTGTGCAGCTTTAATTAAACCCAAATTACCTTCGTTTATTAAATCTGGAAGTGTTAAACCCTGGTTCTGGTATTGCTTGGAGACAGAAACTACAAATCTTAAATTTGCTTTTGTCAATTTTTCAAGGGCAATTTGATCACCTTTTTTTATTCTTTGAGCTAATTCAACTTCCATTTCGGCAGTAATTAACTCTTCTCTACCAATTTCTTGTAAATATTTATCTAGGGATTGACTTTCTCTGTTGGTAATTGATTTTGTGATTTTTAATTGTCTCATAGAAAGTAAATAAATATATATTTCAAATGTAATTCAAACAGTTTTTCAAATCAAGTTTAAATAGGGTAAATATAAAATATGTTGAAAATTACTTTTTAACAGATTAAACATATTGTTAAGAACTTTTTTTAAAGAACAAAATAGCTTACCTGTGCACCTGCAAAAATTCCAAATCCGTTATTTATATTGCTAAACACTTGAACTGGTTGAGCAAATGGATTTCTAGAAGCATCTTTATAAAGTTCTAAACTCGTCCTGTAATAGTAATAGGATTTGGAAATGTTCTGTAAGTGTAGAGTAATTGAAAGAGTTTTATAAGAATACAAATATCCACCCTTATTATAATAATAATCTTTTTCAAAGTCTTTAAGTTCTATTTCAAGAGTTTTATTTTGACCATTGAAAAGTAAGTCAGTAAATAATCCCTGATCATCTCTTGATTTAAATCCATTATTTTGAAATACAACGTCAGTTAAAACCATTGTTTGTTTAGTTGTGTCTAATTCATCTACTAATGTATCTTGGTCTTCAATATTTAATATTTCCCTTACTATATATGACTCTATTAAATAAAAGTTTTGGCTAGCTCCAGGATCTATAAAATTTAGACTTATTTGAAGTCTATTTTCATCATTTATTGGGTCCAATATAGTCGACGTATCAACGCCAATAATATTTATTGGATTAGGTAAAGAGTCCGAGGCATTAATATTTGCATAATTTGGGTGTTCAACTTCAAGAAAATAAATTTGATTTTCAACAGGTTTTTTTTGACCGACATAAAAACCGTTTTGAGAATGAATTAGAGTTTCAATAATATTTCCATTTTCATTTTTTATAGAAACAACAGCATCATTAATAATTTTAAAAGAAGCAGTATCTATAACACTTCTACTACTGCTTACATGTACTTTAAATGAAGAGTCACTTTCAAAAATTGAATTTATAACCAATTTTGGAATTGTAATATCTGCTTCAAAAGGAATAATTTTTTCACATGAAACATAAATCAAAGAAATAATGATAATAAAAAATAATTTTTTCATAATTAAAATTTAAACGAATAGGTTATTGAGGGTATTAAAGGAAATAAACTAAACTGTGAAAGTTGAGGATCTCCATTTTCATTTCTAGTAAATTCTAAATAAAATGGATTTTGCCTACTGTAAGCATTGTAAACACCAAAGCTTAATGTTCTTTCCCCCCATTTCTTTTCTTTTTTAATATTTACAGAAACGTCTAATCTATGATAAGCAGGCATTCTGTAGTTATTTCTACTATTAATATGATCTATGGTTGTTACACTAGGGTTCGATAGATTAAAATTTGGTAAATCCCCCACCATTGAACTATTAAAAGAGGAATATGATTCTAAACCTAATGTAACAGCATTTCCTGTTCCGTAAACCCAAACAATTCCACAGTTAATTCTCTCATTAAATTTATGAGTAATAGCTATCCCAATATCATGTCTTCTATCATATCTATAAGGGTAAGTATTTCCAAAATTGATAGAATCAAATTGTCTATTAGTCCAAGATAATGTATATCCGATCCAACCAGTAGTTTTACCTATTTTTTTCTCAATTAATAATTCTAAACCATAGGAAGATCCTTTACCTAAATGAACTTTTTCTTGCCAATCATTCTGAGCATCATTAAATGAAGCGCCGTCTTTATATTCAATTAAGTTATTCATAGTTTTATAGTAACCTTCAATCGAAAGTTCAATTTCGTCATTAAAAGTTCTTGCATATCCAATTGCAATTTGGTCTGAAAATTGAGGTTTAATTTTTTCAGTTGCAGGCACCCAGAGATCTGTTGGTAAACCAATTCCAGAATTTGTAAGTAAATGAAGAAATTGTCCCATTTTAGAATAACCCATTTTAAAAGAAGATTTGTCATTAATTAAGTACCTTAAACTTAACCTGGGTTGTAAAAATGAGTAGTTTTTACTACCAACAAAAAATGAACTAATATGAATACCTGCATTTCCTTTTAAATTTTTGTTTACTTTCCAATCATCTTCTCCATAAAATGAAACCTCATGTGCATAATGGTTTTGTCCTCCATAATTTAAGCCAATACTTGTATCAGCTGATCCAAAATCAATTGTGGTAACGCCAGGAATAAAGGTGTGATAAATATCACCAACCCCAAATTTCACTAGATGGTCTGGATTTGGCATCCAATCTACATCTACTTTTGCCGACCAATCTTCAATATTGCTCAAATATGCATAAGAATAGTTACGGACGTTTGTAATAGAACTATTGTTAGCATTGTTAACACTCTGGGTTTCGTTCCCCAAGCTTATTAAAAAATCATATTTACTATATCTAAGAGTTGTATTTATAAAAACTTTATTATTAAGCATGTAATTCCATCTTAGGGCGCTTATTATATTACCCCAACTTAATTCAGATTGTGAGTTTTCTGACTGAGCTAAAGAGTCTATATTATAGTTTACGTTGAAATCTAAATATGCTTTATCTCTACCCATATAATTACTTAAGTAAAGCCTATGCTTCTCGTTAATTTTATGGTTTATTTTTCCATTAAAATCATAAAAATAATATCCTCCACTGGTTGAGCTACTAGAATTTTCTGATCCTTTACTATTTTGATTTCTTTGATTAGCTGCAATAAATGGTTTAGCTAAAATGTCTAAATAAGTTCTTCTTGCCGAAAGAATAAATGAAGTTTTGTCTTTAATAATTGGACCTTCTAATGATATTTTTGATGCAATTAGTCCAATAGATCCTTGTCCATGAAATTTTTTCATATTTCCTTCTTTCATTTTAATATCAATTACAGAAGATAATCTACCTCCATATCTAGCAGGAAATCCACCTTTTACTAGTTTTGTTGAGTTAATGGCATCTGAGTTAAATACAGAAAAGAAACCAAATAGGTGAGAGGCATTGTATACTGGAACTCCATCTAGTAGAATTAAATTTTGATCTGGTCCACCGCCCCTCACATAAATACCAGATGTGCCTTCACTTCCTGTCTGAACACCCGGAAGAAGCTGTATGGTTTTCATAATGTCATTTTCACCAAAAAAAGCAGGAAGGTTTTTCACTTTATCCATAGATAAATCGATACTGCTCATTTCAGATTTTTGATGAATAAATTCTTCTTTAGAAGAAAGTATTTCAACTTCATTCAACATTTGATTTTTTAAAGAAAAATTTATCTGAATATCATTTTCGAGATAATCTTTAAAAACCTGGGTTGTGAAACCAATATAACTTACTCTAATTCTAACAGAATCTATCGGAAGAGTAAGACTATAAAACCCGTAATCATTGGTAATTGTCCCTTTTCCTGAGTTCAGATCATAAATTGTTCCTCCTAATAGCTTTTCTCCAGTTTCTGATTCATCAATATATCCACTAATAGTAACTGTTTTCTGTGAAAAAATAAATAATGGAAAAAATAAAATTAGAGTTGATAAAAATTTATTATTCATAAACTTATAATATGCTTTAAAATATTAAAATTAAAACGTCGAAATACGCAATATATTTTAGAGGAATAAAATTAGTAGATAATTTGTAAAAAATAGATTAAAATATAACCGATTAAAAAGATGCTTTTATTTTCCTAGTTTTGTTAATGTTGGCATTTTTATACCACTTAGAATGACCAGCGAATTTTTTGTACATACTGAAAGTTATAAATCCATAATAATCATTACTACTAGATCCTCCCCTTTGTTGTCCAACAGCATTCCAAGTTGGTTCATCACCAGATCTTGTTCCAGACATTGTTGCAGCAAGTTCTGCCTTATCTCCTAAATGAGGATTTGTTGCAAGAAGTTCTTTGCTGTAGTAGGTGCCGCTAACATCATCAATATAGTCTGTAAAAGTAAATCTAGAGGCAAACTCAATCTTAATTCCCATATCATTATTGAACGCTTTTTCAATTCCAAAACCTACTGGTATGCACATTGAAACTAATTTGTAAGTTTTATTTTCTTTGAAAATTTTACCGCGATTTGCTCCTTCGAGATCAGTTGGAAGACCATTACTTGTTATAAAACCTTGCCCTTCTGTATGTAAAGGCCTTAATTTATGATACTTATTGTTGTCAATTAAGTTGTAATTACTTAGGTAAGCAGCATTTTCTGGATCGTTAACATCATATGATAAATTAATCTTAGCTCTTGGTGTGTAAAGAAAACCACCGACTCCCGCTACAATATATAAACCTATATGTCCTAAGGATCCTTTTGCTAGTTTATGACCATTAACACCCTTAAGATTGAACTTGTTCCCTGTAGATGGCTTAAATATGTAATATTCAGTTAATGCAGTGAATTCCACAATATCTGTTCTGAAACTTAAATTTCTATTCACTCGATAATTTATTGATGATTGATCGTCAGATCCTGATAAAAAAGCAAATGCTAAATTTCCTCTGAGATTAACTTTTGGTTTTAGGTGGTATATAAAGGCACCAGTTAAAACTAAATTAGTCTTAGCAATATCTGTATCGTAAACACCTCTTAATAAAGTGCCTCCAAATTTCTTTTTAAGTTCTTGTTCTGTTAAATCTGAACCACCAACATCAGAAAGGCAGCTAGAAGCACCAATACCAAAATTATATTCGAATCTGTTTTTTAAAAACCCTTCTTCGTCGTAAAAACTTTTATGTTGTGATAAAATTGTAGAATTTATCAATATAAAGCCTACAATAAGAATATTTCTAGTTTTTAACATCTACACAAAAGTAAAGAATTTTATTTAAACACAATATTTTAAAAATTACAGCTTTCTTTTTGAGATTTCAATCGTTCCTTTATCGTTTCTAAGTTTAATTTTAACTGTCTTATTGGTTCCATCTCTTTGAATAATTAAATTAACAACATCACCAGGTTTATACTTAGCAATTTGCTCTTGAAGCTCTGGAACATCATTAACATTAATTTGTTCAACTTTTAATATAATGTCGTTAATTTCAATTCCAGCTTCTTTTGCTGCACCTCCAATAGAAAGTCCACTTACCAAAACTCCGTTAGTATTTTCCAAGTTTAGATCATCCATTACAAATTGAGTTACATCTTGGATAATTACTCCAATAAAAGCTCGCTGAACTTCACCATAATTTTTTAAATCATTAACTACCTTTAAAGCAATATTTGAAGGTATTGCAAATGAATATCCGCTGTAAGATCCAGTTCTAGATGCAATCGCTGTATTAATTCCAACAAGTAAACCATCGGGATTTACTAAAGCACCACCACTATTTCCCGGATTAACTGCAGCATCTGTCTGAATGAAAGATTCTAATGGAAAAATATTTTTTTCCGAACTATTTCTTCGTAAAATATTTATATTTCTAGCTTTAGCACTTACAATACCTGCAGTAACAGTTGATGTTAAATTAAATGGATTGCCAACTGCCAATACCCAGTCACCTAATTTAACTTCATCAGAATTTCCAAACTTTGCAAATGAAAGATTTATTTCTTTGATTTTTAAAAGTGCTAAATCTGTATTTGGGTCTGCACCTATGATTTCTGCATTTAATTCTCTACCATCATTTAATATAACAAGGAGTTTCGAAGACCCCTCGACTACATGATTATTAGTTACAATGTATCCATCACTTGAAATTAAAACACCAGACCCTGCAGAAATTTGACTTTTTTTGCTGTAATTTTCATTGGGGCCCAAAAAGTAATCCATTAAAGGGTCTGAATCATAACTATTTGAATATTCACTTTTAATATGAACTACAGCATTTACTGTTTTTTCAGCTGCAATTGTAAAATCTAAATCATTTGAAATAGGATATTTATTTTTTATTAATTTAAAGGATTGAGTTAAATTGGTATTATCATTTTCTGATGAATTTTCTAAACTTTCGTATATTGATTTATTGGCTGATATGTTTAAAACATAAAAAGTCACAAGACCACTAAATGAACCAATTAAAATAAAATATAATATTTTTTTCATATTTAAATCTACATATTTAAAATGTTGATTTTAACTTTTAGATGTATAGTCGTGTTAAATATTGTTAAGCATAATTTTAGTTACTTTTGATTAATGACAATTAAATTTTATAAATACCATGGTACTGGAAATGATTTTATAATTATTGATTTAACTAAGGATGATTTTAAATTTACCGAGAATCAAATAAAAAAGATCTGTGATAGAAAGTATGGGATTGGTGCCGATGGCTTAATATTAATTTCTAATCACGATAGTGTTAGTTTTGAAATGAAATTTTTTAACCCTGACGGAACTGCTAGCTTTTGTGGAAATGGAAGTAGATGTGCTGTTTTATACTGTTTTCATCAAGGAATTGTTCAGTCAAATTGTTCTTTTATTACTAACGATGGAATTCATCAAGGACAAGTTTTAGAAGATGAAAATATTAAAATCAGTATTAAAAGTCCTGTCTTAGTAGATAAATTGAGTAATGGAGATTTTGAAGTTGACACAGGCTCTCCACACTATGTTCAGATTGCTAATAGTTTAGATAATATAGACTTTAACAAGCATTGTAAGTTGATCAGATATAATGACAAATATTTTCAAAATGGGATAAATGTTAATTTGGTTAAAGTAGAAGAAAATTTTTTGGATATGAGAACCTATGAAAGAGGAGTTGAAGACGAAACACTCTCGTGTGGTTCTGGAGTAACTGCTTCAGCACTAGCCATTGCCTATGAAAATAAAATAGATAATTCTCTCTTTGTTATAACACGCGGAGGGAAGCTGATAGTTAATTTTAAAAGAATAGAAAATAGCTTTGAAAAAGTATTTCTTACAGGCAAAGCAAAGTTTGTTTTCAGTGGAGATTATGATTTTTAATATCTATACTTAAAAATCCATTAAAATGACAAAAAATGTTACTTTAAGAAGGCCAAAATTATTAGATTTAGACCAGCTTCTTTTATGGGAAAATAATTTAGAGAATTCTCTTTATTCCGATAATCCTATTTTTTATACTATAGAGCAGATAGAAGAATTTTTAACTTCCGATCAAGATATATTCTTAGATCGGAAAATAAGATTTATGATTGATAGTAGTGGTTCATCTGTAGGCTGTGTTGATTTATTTGAATATGATATGGTTAACTCTAGAGCTGGGGTAGGAATTTTTATAGATGAAAAATTTAGAAATATGGGAATTGGCACCAAAGCATTATCCCTACTAAAGTCCATTTGCTTTAAAGATTATTTTATTTCAAATCTACATTCCAATATTTTATATAACAATAAAGCTAGTATACAGCTTTTTGAAAGGGCTGGATTTACTAAAAACGGGATTAAAGAAAATTGGATTAGAACTGAAAACTCAATGTTGGATGTATGGTTTTTTCAATGTTTTCTTAAAGCTTAGCTAAATTCATTGTAGTTTAAATATTTACATTAATCAATTAAAATCTAAAAATATTTCTATCTTCTTCTTCTTCCACCACTATTTCCTTTAAAAGAATTTCTATCTCTACTTCTTCCTCTATCTCTGTCTCTACTTCTTCCTCTATCTCTGTCTCTGCTTCTTCCTCTGTCTCTAGATCTAGATTTTGAACCTTCATTAGATGCAATTTCTACTTTAAAAGTGTTTCCATCGTATTCTTTATCCTTTAAATTTTCTAAAATAAATTCAGATAATTTCTTGTCTACTTCAAAAAATGAGAAATCGTTGAAAAGATCAAGTGATCCAATTGACTTAGAGTCTATATTGGTGTTTGAACATATTAGTCTTAATAGTCCACCTTTGTTAAGTCCCTTGCTAAGCCCTAAACTTATAAAGAATCTTTGATGGTCATCACTACTAACTCTTGCCCCTTTGCTGCCTTTATCATTTACAATATCTCTAGAGTTCTCATAATATTTTAGAAGTTGATTAAACTCGATACCAATCATTCTTTTGATAAGTTCTTCTTTTGTAAATTCTTCAAAGTTCTTACTAATAGCTGGAATTAAATTTGATATCTCTTCTTCGTTAATTTTAACATTTTTAATTTTCTCAACATAACCAATTAATTGTTGCTCACATATTTCTTTACCGGTTGGAAGTTTTCCAGCATCAAATTTTATTTTAATTTTTCTCTCAATCTGAGAAATTTTATTTTGATCTTTATTAGAAACAATTGCTATAGACACCCCTTTTTTACCAGCCCTTGCAGTTCGTCCACTTCTATGGGTATAGCTTTCAGATTCATCAGGTAAATGATAATTAATTACATGTGAAATATCGTTTACATCAATTCCTCGTGCAGCAACGTCAGTAGCAACTAGAACTTGAAGAGTTTTATCTCTAAATTTTTCCATTGCTTTATCTCTTTGCATTTGAGATAAATCTCCATGCAATGGAGCTGCATTATAACCTTCTTTAAGTAGTTTGTCAGCCACATCTTGTGTTGTTCTCCTAGTTCTACAAAATATAAGCCCATATATATTTGGATTAAAATCTAATATTCTTTTTACTGCTTTGTACCTATCTCTTTCAGAAACATTATAAAAAACATGTTGAATATTTTCAGCGCCTACGTTTTTACTTCCAACAGTAATTTCTAAGGGGTTAGTCATATACGACTTCGAAATTTTCTCAACATCTCTTGGCATTGTTGCTGAAAATAGCCATGTTGATTTTTCATCAGGGGTATGGCTTAAAATCCCGTCGATATCCTCCTTGAAGCCCATGTTTAGCATTTCATCTGCTTCGTCTAAAACAACATAAGAAACACTATTTATCTTTATCATCTTTCTTTTCATCATGTCCATAAGTCTACCAGGTGTTGCTACTACTATTTGAGCACCTGATCTTATTTCTCTTGACTGTTTATCCATACTTGCGCCACCATATATTGTAGCTATTGACAATCCCTTGACAAATTTTGAAAAATCTTTAAAGTCATTTGATATTTGTACACACAGTTCTCTAGTTGGAGCAATTACTAATCCTTGGACAATATTTTTAGAAACATCGATTTTTTGAATCATTGGAAGTCCAAAAGCTGCTGTCTTCCCTGTACCAGTTTGAGCTAATCCAATTAGATCTCTATCCTCATTTATGAGTAGAGGTATTGATTTCTCCTGAACAGGTGTTGGTGAAGTAAAGCCAAGAGCTTCAACTCCTTTTAGTATGTTAGAATTTAGAGGAAGTTCGGAAAACTGCATTTTTTGTTAAATTTTTCGCGAAGGTAAACTAATAAATCAAGTAAAAGTAAAAAAAAGTTAAACCTATAAGCCGGATTCTGTCGAGGTTCATCATTTATCTAGGCTAATTATCACTAATTAGCTCGAGCGACCTACCCTCCAAGTTGAGCGAGCAACTCTTCAACAAAGTAACCTTGGTTTATTTGGTCTTTCAGCGCATGAGGTTTACCTTGCTAACGATGTCACCATCGTCACGGTGAGCTCTTACCTCACCTTTTCACCATTGCCATTACTGGCTGTTTATTTTCTGCGGCACTAGCTGTATTTTAAAAAATCCTTCCTGTTAGGAAGCATGCTGCTCTAAGCTGTCCGGACTTTCCTCTTGCAAAGCAAGCGATGAACCAGTTTAACTTTTTACCAAATTTATAAATCTAAACTGAAGTAAACAAAATTTAATTAAGAAGAATATATTTTAATTATTTAAAAAATGAATTCAGCTGAAATAGCTTTATGATCAGAAAGTGGTTCTTGATGCGTTTGGAAATTAAACGACTCTAATGTTTTATCATGCCATATATAGTCAATTCTTAAAAATGGTATTTTCCCTATGTAAGTACCTCCAATTCCAAATCCAGATTTTGTAAATGCATCCACGTAAAGTCTATTAAACTCATTATATGCATAGGATATAGGTGTGTCATTTAAGTCGCAACAAATAATTTTTTTAAATGGACTATCCTTTATTACAGGAATTAATTTTTTAAGTTGTATTGACCTATTTCTAAAACCAATTTTAAGTTTATTTACAATATTTTGTTTTGGTTTTTTTTGATTTGATCTAATTGGACGCCCCTTTCCCCCTATAATTTTATAATCTGAGTAATTAAACCTTATTGATCCTAGATGAGCATTAAAAATTCTCAAAGTATCTTTTTTAAAAACAATATCAGACCACATACAATGATTAGATTTTTCATCATTGAACTCTATTTTTTCTTTATTAATAATGGGGTATTTACTAAAAGTTGCTAAACCAAACATTGAATTCATATTACTTTCACTACTAAAACTCTCATGATAATATTTAAAGCTTAATTCCTCTAAAATATTTTCTCTAGTTAAAAATTTTCGAGTGTTATCAAAAAAATACTCTTGTAAACAAACAATATCTGGTTTTTGATCTTTAATAAGAGCTATAATTTTAGATTTTATCTCTGCATTTTTATTCCAATTATATAAGTCAAATAAACGAACGTTAAAACTCATGACTTTTAATTTGTCTTGATAAGAAATATTACTTGATATTTTAGGGTTTAGTTGTATGAATCTACTATGATGGTACATCCCTAGGATAATAATTATCAAAGTTGGTAAAAAGTAGATGTTCTTTTTAAAAAACCAAATCAAAAATAAAACCAGGTTTAAAAATAAAATTGCAGGATATAAAAGCCCAGCTAAAGCTATCCACGTATTTTTATCTGGATCAGATAAAAAAGCTAAATAGCTTATGATTAATAAAAAGTTAAAAACTATGGTGGCGTAAGCTAATACTTTAGCTTTCCATTTCATTTTTTTAATTCCAAAGTTAAATATGCTTACTGGCATCGAATAAATAGTCTTTTTCTTTTTTCGAAAGACTCTCGTAGCCTGACAGTTTTATTTTATCTAATATCTCGTCTACTTTTTCTTGTCTTGATTTTGGATTTGAAAAAGTTGCTTTTTTTTCTTGTTTTTTCTTTTTATAAACAATTTTAATTTTACGTTTTTTTGAAAACCCCTTTATTTTGACTAGAAGATCATCAAACCAGTATGCGATATCTTTACCCTTTCTAAAATTACTTACATAAAAATATCCCCAAAAAGCTCCTCCTAAGTGAGCAAAATGAGCAATTCCATCGGAATTAGATAGCCCTATAATGTCAAAAGCTACCCAAGTCATAGCCAAATATTTCATTTTAATTTTAATTACTCCAAATAACATTACTTCAAAATTTGGAGTGTAGGTTGCTAGCCCAACAAAAACCGCCATCACAGCAGCTGAAGCACCCAGCATTGGAATATTACCCATGTCTTTAAATAATGGAAATAAATTATGAGTAAAAAGATAAAGTATTGCACCACAAAAACCTCCAATTATATAGGTACTTAAAGAAGATTTTTTTCCAAGGAGATCTTCGTACATTTTTGCAGTAAAAAAATAAATAAGCATATTAATAAAAATATGCCAAAAGGATCCGTGTAAAAACATGTAACTTAAAATTGTCCATGGTCTTTTTAAAAATACAATAGGTGAGGAGTTAAAGCTAAAATAATTATTGATATTGCTAATTCCAGATGGATTCCATTTCATGAGAATAAAGAAATTACCTATTATTAAAAAAAGTAAATAGATTAATATGTTTATATATATTATTTTAATATAAACGCCACCCGACTTAAATTGATATTTTAACTTATCTATAATTGTCATTAAAAAAAACTATTTCTTTTTTTACTCCAATATAAAACAATAATTATTCCAATTAATGCTCCGCCTAAATGTGCAAAATGTGCTACATTATCACTAGGATTATTAGAAATGCCTAAATAAAGTTCTAAAACAGCATATCCAATTACAAAATACTTTGCTTTTATGGGTATTGGAGGAAAAAGTAACATGAGTTCTGTATTCGGGAATAAGTATCCAAAGGCAGCTAAAAGTCCAAAAATTGCACCTGAAGCACCTAACATTGGAGAATTATGTAGAATATTTAATTGAGCTAAAATAGGATCTTTGAAATTCATTCCTTTTTGAAATGCTTCAAACGCATTAGCTCTAAATAGTTCTAAATCTTCTAATGACAGTCCCGTTTCTATAATTTGAATTCTAAAATAAGTAACACCTAAATGTAAAATAGATGCTCCTAAAGCACAAATAATGTAATAGCTTAAAAACTTTTGAGGTCCCCATATTTTTTCTAGTTGAGTTCCAAAAATTACCAAAGCAAACATATTGAAAAATATATGTCCGATGGAATATGGGCTATGCATAAAAAAGTGTGTAGCCAACTGCCAAGGTCGAAATTGTTCGGATGTTAATGGATATAATTCAAAGTTTTGAGTAAAAGATGGAATAGTCCATTGAGCAACATAAAAAACAACATTTATTAGTAAAATATTTTTTACTACAGGACTAATATTTTTTAAAATGTTATTAAACATTAATTGAATTTCTTAATAATTTCTTTTTGGTCTATTTCTTGAACAATAAAAAGTCCCTTAGTATTTCTTACAGGAGAATTGCAAGAAAACAAACAATCTGTTAAATGAGCCATTTCTTCACTGTTCATTGATCTTAACCTAGTATGAGCATAGTTTTTTGATATATTCCAAGCAATTTTATCAAATGGGTTTTTGAATTCATCATTGCTATTTTTAATGTTCTCTAAACAATCTTCAATAAACTTTTTACCATCTATATTTTTCGTGTCATTTGGAAAACTATTAATCACAATACAATTTTTTCCAAATTGATCTATTTCTATACCTAATCTTTCTAATTCTTCTTTTAATTCCATGCACAAAACAAAATCACTCGGGTTTAATTCTACTTCAATAGGATGGAGTAATTTTTGTGATAACACTTCCCCATTTCCATACATTTCTTTAAGTTCTTCAAACTTCACTTGTTGATGAGCTCTAAAAATATCTATAATTAATAATCCATTTTTTTTGACTGCTAGTATATAACGGTTGTTAAATTGTAAAAATAGGTTAGAACTTTGTGTAACATCACTTTGTTCTTCAAAATTTTCAGAAATTTCTAAATCTTTTTGATAATTACTTTTTAATAAATCAAAATTACCACTTAACTGACCTTTATCCTCTCTTTGAAAAGGGTTATAACTAGTATCAACTTTAATAGAAGGTATTTTAATAGATTCTCCAGGTTTAATATCTGGAAAATTAAATGAGGTTTCTTGGTTAAAATCAATTGAAGGAGCAATATTATTTTTACCTAGTGAACTTCTTATACTTGATTTAACAAGCTCGTAAACAGCTCTCTCGTCTTCAAACTTAATCTCAGTTTTACTTGGATGAATATTAACATCAATTGAGTCCAAGGGTAATGTTAAATATATAAAGTATGACGGGAAATATTCATTACCTATTAAATCTTTAAAAACAACTTTGATAGCATGATTGATAGAATTGTTTCTAATAAATCGATTATTAATAAATAAAAATTGTTCTCCTCGTGTTCTTTTTGAGAATTCTGGCTTTAATACAAACCCACTAATTTTTGTTATGCTAGTTTCCTCTTCAACAGGAACTAACCTTTCATTATATTTTTTTCCAAATATTGAAACAATTCTTTGTCTTGTGTTACTAGAGGGTAAATCAAAAATTAAATTTTTATTGTGATGCATTGTAAAATGAATCTCGGGGTGGGTAAGTGCAACTCTATGGAATTCGTCTATAATATGTTTTGTTTCAACTCCCTTAGACTTCAAAAAATTTCTTCGAGCAGGAACATTGAAAAATAAATTTTTCATTGATATACTAGTTCCGTTTGTATAAGCACAAGCTTCAGAGTTAGTAATTTTTGATGCTTCAATTTTAATTTGATGACCTATATCACTATTTGTTTTTTTTGTTTTAAGTTCTACTTGAGAAACAGCCGCTATACTAGAAAGAGCTTCTCCTCTGAATCCTTTAGAAGAAATTGCAAATAAATCTTCTGTTAACTTTATTTTAGATGTAGCATGTTTTTTAAAACATATTTCCGCATCTTCTTTAGTCATCCCAGAACCATTATCAATTACCTGAACTAAACTTTCACCTGCTTCTTTAATTATTAGTTGAATTAATGTGCTATTTGCATCAATAGCATTTTCTAACAATTCTTTAACTGCTGATGCAGGTCTTTGAATTACCTCACCTGCAGCAATTTGATTAGCTACATGTTCTGAAAGTAATTCTATCATTTTATTTTTTGGAGGTATTGGTTAGAATTTCTAAAACATCGTCTATTTGCCCGTAAATAAATGCAAAACCTGATATTAAAATGGTAAAAATTATAATGAGCCTAATGGTTTCCCAGTTTTGATTCCATTTCTTATACTCGTTTTTATTAGCAAATGAGCTTTTTATTCTTTGAGAATAATTATCAGCTTCTTGTATTTGCTTCGTCTTTTCAACCCTCTCTTTTCTCTCGTCATAATACCTAGCAGTAAAGTCAAAAATTTTGTGCTGCGGTAGTTTGAAAAATCTTGACTTTAAAAATGGCTTTTGGATCATACCGTAAATTTAAATAAATAATACAACTAGTTAAAAATCGTATAGAATTCTCTTGTTAATTTTTTATAATTGTCGGTATAGTTATGTCTGCCATCATTTTCAATAATTAATGATTGACTTTCAAATGTTTTTTTTGTTTTAGAAAGTTCTATTAATAATCTATGAGGATTTTTATTTGGTTTAGGAAACACTATACATTCTTTATTAATATATAAACCAAATTTTTTAGCATATTCACTAACTTCTTGTTTTTGATCAATCGGTAGAATAAGGTTAATGGTGCCATTTTTTAATAAATGCTTTTCGCTAAAGTTTAAAACATCTTTATAATTTAAACTTTCTACGTGTCTAGCCTTTAATCTATCTAAATCTTTTGGTTTTAAACTTTTTTTAAAATATGGAGGATTACTAATTATTAAATCATATTTATTTTCAGTTGAAAATAATTTTAAATCAGCATGCTTTAATTTAATTCTTTTATTCCATTTGCAGTTTTTAATATTTTTTTTTGCATCTACTACAGCTCTTTCTGAAACTTCAATACTATCAATTTCTAATATTTCATTTCTTTGGCACAGCATAATTGAGATTACACCTGTTCCTGAACCAATATCTATTCCTTTTTTTTTATCTGATAAGTCTGCCCATGCACCAAGAAGGATACCATCAGTACCTATTTTCATTGCTGCATTGTTTTGATGAATGGAAAATTTTTTGAATTTAAATGGTTTGTAAATACGTTTACTCACCTGTGTAGAGTTCGATTAAACCGTCTGGAATATCCAATTTTATTTGTTTTTTGGAGTGATCTAAAACCAAAATAGTTTTCTCACTAAATGGTAGTAAAACCTCTGTTTCATTAATGTAAATCTGAATGAGATTATTATTCTTTATTTTTATAACAGCACTAACCTTACCTAAATTCTCTTCTTCATTGCTAAATAAATCGTATCCAGTAATATTATTTTTGTCAAATTTTTCTTCTGTTAAATCAACGTCTTTTGGATTGATAAATACAGATTTATTTTTTAACTCTTCAGCCTTGTCTTTATTAACATTTAGAAGAGTTAAAACCAATTTATTTTTATTTAATTGTTGAATTTCTTGAATCTTATAAGGTGTCATTATTCCAGATATATTTAACCAAATTGTTATTTTTTTTGTAAGAATGGAAGGAGTTTCGTTAATAAAGGAAATTACCAATTTACCACTATAACCATGAAGTCTTGAAAAATGTCCTATTTCCTTTAAATTATCCTGCATAAAAAAAGCCATGTATTAACATGGCTTAAAATTATAAAATCATTTAAGAAGTTTTATTTATTCTTCTTTTTTTCTTTCTTCCTCTTTTGGAGCTTCTTCTGCTGGAGTTTCTTCTTCTTTTGGAGCTTCTTCTTCTTCTTTTGGAGTTTCTTCCTTAGATGGTGCTTCTTCTACTGGAGCTTCTTCTGCTTTTGGAGCTTCTTCTGCTTTTGGAGCTTCTTCTTCTTTTGGAGCTTCTTCTGCTTTTGGAGTTTCTTCTTCTTTTGGAGTTTCATCAGCTACAGGAGCATCTTCTACTTTGGGAGCATCTTCAGATTTAGGAGTTTCGTCAGCTACAGGAGCATCTTCAGATTCAGCAGTTTCTTGCTCTGCTTTTGTAATTTGAACAGCTTCTGCTTCTGCAATTGCTTTAGCTCTTGCTGCATTCTTTTCTTTTTCTGCATTTAACGAATCTGTAATGGCTTTTTGCTCTGCATTTTCTAAAGAAGATATTTTTGATTCAATTTTACTATCTTTCTCCGCCATCCATTTATTGAACTTATCTTCTACTTGGGCTTCAGTTAATGCACCTTTAACCACTCCCTTAAGTAAATGGTTTTTATATAAAACTCCTCTATAGGATAACATTCCTCTAACTGTATCGGTCGGTTGAGCGCCAACACCAACCCAATACAAGGCTCTGTCAAAATTAATGTCAATAATAGCTGGATTTTTATTTGGATCGTAAGATCCAATTCTTTCGATATATCTTCCGTCTCTTTTTGCTCTAGAGTCGGCTATTACTATGTGGTAAAAAGGTTTACCTTTTTTTCCGTGCCTTGCAAGTCTAATTTTAGTTGCCATATTAATTGTTTTTAAAAGGGTCCGAAACCCAGTTTTAGTTAATTCGGCTGCAAATATGAATTTTTTTATTGAATATTAAAAATCTTATTGTTTTTATATTCTAATAATTTATATCTTATGGAAAAGGATTATTTCTGACACTTTTTTATTTACACTACTAGACTTAAAAAGTAGCCAATTATTGAGCCTCCTAATACTATCCAAAAACTACTAATTTTTTTGTAAAAATATGACACTACAATACTTAAAATCATTATAGTAGAATATTTCCAGTCAAACAGAAAGTTATAAGATAATTTAAGGGTTACAGCAATCATAATCCCAACTGCTCCAGAATTTATATAACTCAATATAAATGAGAATACTTTTGATTTTTTGATAAACGGAATAATTCTAACTAAAATAGCTACAAATAAAAAAGAGGGTAAAAACATTCCTAGACTTGCCATAGCTGCTCCACTAAGTCCTTGTAATTGGTAACCAATAAAAGTAGCAGTTGTTAAAACTGGCCCTGGTGTAAATTGACCTACTGCAATAGCATCTAATAATTCTTCTTTGGTTAACCACGCCAATCTTTCAACTAGTTCAGAATCTACATAGGCAATTAATACATAACCACTTCCAAAAAGAATAACTGCAATTTTAACAAATACCCAAAATATTGAAGTGCTTGTAATTGCTAAAGTCACAGGTTTAGTAAATAAGAGAAAACTAGGGAAAATTGAAACTAATTTCTTGTCACTTTTTTTGAAAAGATGAATTAAAAGCCCCAGAAAAGCAGTTCCTATTATTAAAATAAACTCATTGATTCCGCATATAGATAAAAAAGCCACAACAAGTCCAGAAATAATTAAAGTTCTATTTTTAAATGCTTTCTTAGATAATTTAATGGTAGCCATTAAAATAATACCAATTACCGCAGGTTTAATTCCTAAAAAAAAAGGCTCTACACTAGGCAAACTTCCATATTTAACGAAAAAAACTGCAAATAATAATGTAATTAATACAGCAGGCAGAATAAAAGACAAACCCGCTAATATTAAACCAATATTTCCTCCTCTAACGTATCCACACTGCATAGTCATTTGTGTAGAGTTAGGTCCAGGTATAATATTGGTAATTCCAATAAGGTCTAGAAATTCTTCATGAGACATCCAATTTCTTTTCTCAATGATTTCCTTTTCCATCATGGCAATATGTGCAGCAGGTCCACCAAAGGCAAAACATCCGAGTTTGAAAAAGACAGAAATAATTTCTAACACAATAAGTAATATTTACTTGTTTGGAATATTATCAACAACAGCCACTCCCAGGTGAACAATTTTCATCTTGTAATTTTGATAATGAAACTTTTGGTTTACTATTTGGAATACCGCAGTTGTCCTCAGCCAAACAATTTGTGGTTTTAGATTTAAGAATAAAATTTTCACCATTAAATGAGAGACCATATTTTCCAATGGTTGAGTTTTGATACTCTACTTCAATTTCTAGGTCTTCAAAAATTATTGAATTTTCAGCCATTGAGATAATTTCTAAAATATTTTTGGCTTTTAGTCTATGGTTGAAATCATTGGCATGCCACAATTGAAAACTAATTAATTTTTCATTTCTAATGACTCCACCACAATCAATAAAATCCTTTGTGATTAGACCAATTTCAGTTATATGAAAGTGCTGGGGAATATGTAGTCCATTTTCAAATTGAAAACTAATTTCGGAAAGTGTTTTAAGTATATTTTTTAGTTCTAATAATTTCATTTTAAAATTATATTTTACCAGCTACAGCTTCACTCACGTTTATAATATGGTCACCAACCTTTTCGCAAGATGAAAAAATATCGTTATACATAATTCCAGATTGAAATTTGTATTTTCCTTTTTCTGCTTGCTCAAGATAGGACGTTCTTAATTCATTTCTAAGTTGATTTATTTCTGTTTCTGCTTTTTCTGCATCATCTGTAATTATGTGTCCATATTCTGAATTTAAATTTGCAATCATAATTCCAAAAGCTTTTTCAACTTTATCAAGCATTCTATTTATATTATCTCTTTGTTCAGGGAGGAAATATAGTTTGTTTTCGTCCTTTCGTTCAATAGTTTTTGACATTTGATAGTAGATATCTCCGATTCTTTCTAAGTCATTTGTAATACTTAGCATGGCTCTAATTTGAGACGAAGTATTTTGACTAACTTCTTTAGTTGATAAATTTTCTAAATAACTAGCAATTTCCACTTCTACACGATCGGTTATTTCTTCGTATTTTTTTAGCTTATTAAACATTTTATTTCTAGTTTTCTTGTCTTGATCGTTGATTAATGATTTAACAAAATCATTCATTCTCATAGTAACATCTCCAAATTTAGCTACCTCTTTTTTTGCTTCTAGAATAGCTACTTCTGGTAATGCAATTCCAGCAGCGCTTATATAATCCAGCTTAAATTCTTCATCTGCATCTCCTTTAGACTTTACAAGACTTGTAGCTATTTTAGCCATAAATGGAACAAAACCCACTAAAAGTAAAACATTGAAAATATTGAAAGTAGTGTGGAAAATTGAAAGTCCAAGAGGGACAGTAGCAGATTTATCTTCTGGGTTGAGTGGAGACATGCCCATATAGATAGTCATATATTGATCAATTAATTCTATAACAAAAGGAAAAGCAATAATCATCCAGATTACCCCAAATACATTAAATATAAAGTGCGCTCGAGCAGCACGCTTAGCGTGTACATTTGCTACTAATGCAGCTAAATTTGCTGTGATAGTTGTTCCGATATTTTCGCCAAGTACCATTGCAGCAGCAAGTTCAAACGGGATGTAACCTTCAAAACACATTACAAGTGTAAGGGCCATAGCTGCACTTGATGATTGAACGACAAGAGTTAAAATAGTTCCAACCCCAATAAAAATTATAGTTGAAAAATATCCCTTGTCAGCATAATCAGCTAAAAAACTTAGAAAACCAGGATTTTGTTTTAAATCTGGCACAGCATGTTTTAATTCATCTAGGCCCATAAAAAGTAATGCAAAACCAATTAATACTTCAGCCCAAGCTTTTATATTTGATTTTTTCGAAAACATTAGCGGAAATCCTACTGCGATTATAGGTAATGCTATAGTAGAAATTTTTATTTTAAAACCTAAAATTGAAATTAGCCAGGCAGTAATAGTTGTTCCAATATTTGCACCCATTATAACACCTATAGATTCTACTAGACTTAATAATCCTGCGTTTACAAAACTCACTGTCATTACTGTTGTTGCAGATGATGATTGTAATAAAGCCGTTATAAGAAAACCAGTTGTAATTCCAAGAAACCTATTTGAGGTCATACTACTAAGAATATTTCGCATTTTACTTCCAGCTACTTTTTGGATACCATCGCTCATAACCTTCATTCCGTATATAAAGAAACCCAAGGCGCCAATTATTATTAAAAAATCAAAAAATGTCATGTTGTTGTTTTATTAAATTTTAAACAAATCTATATATCTAAACAACAAGTTTTGTTGACTTAATTAAAGCTTAACATAAGGTTAACATAAGGTCAATTTAAAAAATTGATTATCAATTACTTACGTGTATAATTTTTTTATTAACATGATTAATCTGGCTAAAATTAAAGCAACATTAATTAATTGTTAAGATTGACAATGTTTAATGTTAAAACAAAATTTTATTGTTCAATTTGTTGAAATAATTCAAATATTTAAACATGAAAAAAATATTTATTCTAACATTAATTTTAATCGTTGGTTCTCTTAATGCACAAGACATTACCAACAATAGATTTGGTAAAGGACTTATTAATGTATTTGCAAAAGATTCTTCTTGGTCTTCTAAAGTTGCTTTTAGATACCAAACAAGGTATGAAGGAAATTTTGACTTAGAAGAAAGTGATTACACTGGAAGAGCATTTGTAAGAAGAGCGAGAATTAAAGGGAATGGATTTGCTTTTAGCCCTAAAATCACCTATAAATTTGAATACGATGTTGCTAATGGTTATGTTCTAGATGCTGTTGTGAAATGGAATTTTACAGGAAATTGGACCCTTTGGTTTGGACAAACTAAACTTCCTGGAAACATAGAAAGAGTATTTTCATCTCAAAAACTACAGTTAGTTGATAGATCTCTTCTGAATTCCAAATTCACCCTTGATCGAGATGCAGGTGCCCAATTAAGACATCACTTTAAATTAGGAAATACATTTTTAGTTAGAGAAATATTTTCATTTTCTCAAGGGGAAGGACTTAACCAAACTGTTAATTCTACAGGAAATGATTATACTGGGAGAATTGAACTATTGCCATTTGGAAATTTCACTAAAAAGGGAGATTATTTTGCTGCTGATTTAAAACGCGAAAAAACTCCAAAGCTAATGCTAAGTGCTAGTTACGATTTTAACCAAGATGCAATGCGTTCAAGGGGACAAAAAGGAGACTATCTTTTAGGAGATTTAAAATCTCTACAAACCCTTTTTATAGATGTACATTTTAAATACCAAGGCTTTTCCTTCTTTGGAGAATTTGTTGACAGGAAAACTTCGGATGGATCAGCTCTTTTAGAAGGAAGTTTTTCTGTTGATGGATTACCTTTAAATGAATCTTACTACACAGGAAAAGCAATTAATCTTCAACTGGGATATTTAATGAATAACAACTGGGAAATTGCTGGAAGATATACTTCCGTCGATGCTAATGAATATAATAATGATTTAAATCAATATACAATTGGATTTTCAAGATATGTAGTAGGTCATAATTTAAAAGTTCAAACAGATTTTAGCTATACTACAGAACAAGGGCAAAATGATAAATTATTATTTAGATTACAAACAGAATTTAATTTTTAGATAATTTAATTTTAAAATTTATAGTTATATCCAAAACTGAATAATCTTCCTTGGTTTCGAAGACTAAAATTTAAACCTTCTGTATTGAATGATTCAAATTTACTTTCTTTTAAATCAATTAACTTTACAAGTACTGTAATAAAATAATTTTGATGCCAAATAAAATTGAAAAGAAACCTATGCCAAAAATCCTACTAGTGGATGATGAGCCAGATATTATTGAATTAATTCAATATCATCTTGAAAAGGAAGGTTATTTAGTTAAAACAGCTAAAAATGGAGTAGAAGGTTTAAAAGTTGCTAAATCTTTTGTTCCTGATTTAATACTTTTGGATGTAATGATGCCCGAAATGGATGGTATTGAAGCTTGTATTGAGCTTAGAAAAGACAATACTTTAAATAGTACTTTAATAGCATTTCTGACAGCAAGAGCTGAAGATTATTCTCATGTAGCAGGCTTAGATTCTGGAGCCGATGATTACATAACTAAACCCATAAAACCAAGAGTGTTATTAAGTAAAATTAAAGCATTATTACGAAGGTCAACCGTAAATCAAATTATTAAAAATGATAAAGTTTCTTTAGAAATAAACAGAGATAAATATATTGTAATATGTGATGGTAAAGAGTTTACATTACCTAAAAAAGAATTTGAATTACTGGCTCTTCTTTTTTCAAAACCTGGAAACGTTTTTACTAGAGAAGCAATATTGGCCAAGGTTTGGGGAGATGATATTGTGGTAGGGGATAGAACAATTGATGTTCATATAAGAAAGTTAAGAGAAAAAATTGGAGATGTAAATATTAAAACAATTAAAGGAGTTGGGTATAAGCTAAACTTGAATGTCAATTAATTTTCTAAACTCGTTTAAGATAACACTAGTAGCTCCCCAAACTAATTTATCGTTTAAATCTAGGTAAGGAACGTCATAATCTACATTATTTCCATTCTTTTTAAAAGTCATTTTTTTTCTTTTAATGACTTCTTTTTTATAAAGTTCCTTAATATTAACCTCAATTATATTTTTAACCTCTCTAGAGTTGGGTTTAAAATTTGGAGCAAAATCACAATAACCTACAAAAGGATGAATTAAATAGTTGCTTGGTGGAATATAAACTTGAGTTAATTCACCAATAATATTAACTGATAAAGTTTCTACTCCAACTTCTTCATGCGTTTCTCTAATTGCAGTTTGTTTTATTGTTTCTCCACTCTCATTTTTTCCACCAGGAAATGATATTTGGTTGCTATGTGTTCCCTCATATTCTTGTCTCTCAATTAAGCAAAAAAATATTTCATAATCTTTTGGATATAGAAGTAATAATGTACTAGCAATTTTAGGATTTTTCTCTTTAAAATTTAATTCTGATTTATTTCTATAAGGTGCTAACTCTAGATGAGCCTGATAGCCAGGTAAAGGTTTATTAAAAGATTCAAAAATTTCAAGAATAGTACTTTTAAAGTCCAAAATAGATTAATAAATGATCAACAATTTATAAATAAGAGAATTGAATTGGAACAATGCCAATTTGTTTTTTAATTTTGATAAAAATATGAAAGAACTTTGGTTGTCAGATACATTTTGGAGATTTTTAATAAATTCTATTGGTGCTTTATCAATATTTTTTGGTTCATGGTTATTATATAGGCTAATTAAATTCATTTATAATTCAACTAGAAATAAAACCTTGAATGATGAAAATTACATTAACCTAATGAATCTTCCTGACACTTTTAAAAATCAAGTGCAGATTGGTCTTATCTTAAAAAATACTCATAAAATTGATTTTAATATTTTAGACTTAAATGAAAATATTTTATTAAATATTTATAATGGTGAACTTCCTATTGGAGATAAAATATTTATAGTTGACTCTTTGAAATTAAAAAATGGAGAATATTATTTTTCAATAAAAACCATTCATCAAAATATTTTTAGAAAAATTATAGTTAGTAATTAATTGAAAAATCAAAGCCATATAGCCTTAAATATTTCAAGTGAAACTGATGTTTTAAAATCTGTAGTTTTAGGTATCTCTGATTCTATGGGAAAAACACCTGAAATTCACCAATGTTATGATCCGGATTCAAAATATCATGTAGAAAACAAAACATATCCTAAATCGAAAAATATTTCAATAGAATTAGATAGTTTTTTAAATATCCTAAATAAATATAATGTTGAGGTTTTAAGACCAGACAATATTCATGATCTTAATCAAGTTTTTGCTAGAGATCTTGGTTTTGTAATAAAGAATAGATTTATTATTTCTAATATTATTACAGAAAGATCTCAAGAAATTCCTGCTCTTAATACTATAATTAACCTTTTTTCAAATGATAAAGTTTTAAAAATCTCAAAAAATTCTAAAATTGAAGGTGGAGATATTTCAATTTTTAAAAATCATATTTTTATTGGTGCTTCCAAGGCAGAAGATTTTAAAAAATTTAAAGTTGCAAGAACAAATTTTGAAGCTGTTAAAAATATTCAAGATCTTTTTCCGGAAATGAAAGTTATGGGATTTGAGCTCTTTAAATCTGATGAAAATAAAGACGATAATACTTTACATTTAGACTGTTGTTTTCAGCCTGTTGGAAACAATTTGGCAATTATTGCTCCTAGTTCTTTTAAAAATAAAAGTGATATTGAATATTTAGAAAATTTATTTGGAAAGCCTAATTTATTTTATCTTGATGATTTTGAGAAAAATAAAATGTTTTCTAATGTTTTCTCCATTTCTTCTAAAGTTGTAGTTTCTGATGTTAGATTCATTAAACTAAACAATTGGTTAAAACAAAATAGTATTTTTGTAGAAGAAATTAACTATTCTGAAATATCCAAAATGGGAGGATTATTTAGATGTTCTACATTACCTTTAAAAAGAGAAAAATGAGTCAGATAACTAATAATATTTTAATGGTAAGGCCTACTGGGTTTACTTATAACGAAGAAACCGCAGTTAATAACCATTTTCAAAATCCAATCAATAAGATTAATTCTAAAAAAGTTACAGAAAATGCCATTTGTGAGTTTGATGAAATGGTTGATTTATTAGTTAATAAAGGTGTGAGTGTACATGTTGTAGATCCTAAAGGGAATAAAAATAATCCAGATGCAGTCTTTCCTAATAATTGGTTTTCAATACACGAAGATGGAACTAGAATTATCTATCCTATGTTTGCTAAAAGTAGAAGAATGGAAAGAAACTTAGATATTTTTAAAAGTCTTGAAAAGAACATCTTATTTAATTTAAAAAAGAATATCGATCTCACTTTTTATGAAGATGAAAATTTATTTTTAGAGGGAACTGGTAGTATGGTTTTAGACCGAGTTAATAAAGTTGCTTATGCTACTCTTTCTGAAAGAACTTCTTTAAAGGTACTAAGAGATTTCTCAAAAAAAATGAGATATAAAATGGTTTATTTTGATTCCTTTCATGATAATAAAGATAAAAAAAGTCCAGTTTATCATACAAATGTCATGTTAAGTGTTGGTAATCACTTTGCTGTTGTATGCTCTAATACAATAGGCGATAGAATTGAAAAATTCAAATTAATGGAATCTTTTGAAATTTCAGGTAAAGAAGTTGTTGAAATTTCTGTTTCCCAAATGAATAATTTTGCTGGAAATATATTGCAAGTAATGGGCTCTAACGAAACTCCATTGATCGTGATTTCTAAAACTGCTTTTAACTCAATGGAAAAAGCACAGCTTAGTAAATTAGAAAAGTATGGAGAGCTAATTGTTCCATCACTTGAAACTATTGAAACCTATGGCGGAGGAAGCGCAAGGTGTATGATGGCAGAACTATTTTTTTAAATCATTCATTTTTATCAATATAATCTTTTTTTAAAGATTTTCTAATATTGTTTTTTAAAAAAACATATGCTAACGTTAAAGAAAGTATATAAAAAACACATTGCGTAAAGGAAATAACGTAAAGTATCTTTATATTGTTACCAAACAAATTATGTCCCAGGTACAAAGCGATTAGTATAATTAATAAATGAAATAAATCAAAAAAGAAAATCTCTTTTTGCCTACCAAGTCTAATAAATATGTAGGAAAGTGATGATGTAACAAACATTATTCCCATCCATGGAGATATTATTTTAATAATATAAAGTAATCCAGACCATTTCTCTCCAAGTATATATTCAACTAATGATGGAGGAATAAAATATAATATCGTCCATCCTAATATAGCTACCAATGTTAGCCTTTTCACCCAGTAATTATACGATGAGATTAATTTTTCAGGATTATCTATTTGAGCTATTTCATTGTAGTAAACTTGTGCAAAAGATGTAGAAAAAATCATACAAATTAAACCTAGATATTGAATCCCAGCTGCAGTAAGACCGCTAAATTCTTCTCCATAAAATCGAGTTAGTACAACTAGAATGACAAGATTAATAGAACTTCCAATAAAAAAACCGGGAGAAGTAAATGAAATAAATTTTTTATGTTTTTTAAGCAATCTTTTTTCTTCTAAATCATGTTTTTTTAGCCATTTAAAAGATTTAAAAAATTGTTTAAAATAAATTAAATTGGAAGAAAATAAGCCAATCATTCTTCCAGTTATTAGTCCAGTAAAATTAAATCCAATGATTCCATTTAATAATTGAGTTAAACCTCCAGTCAAGCTGTGAGTTATTTTTGATAAGCTAATAGTTGAAAACTGCTTTGATCTTGTGAAAAAAGATTGAGAAATCTGAATCATACCATTTGCAAGAATTCCTAGAGGCATTAATAGTAGAAGTATCCATTCATGTTTAAAAACCTCAATTTCATTATAATAATAAATAGTAAATAGTAATCCACCAATTATAGATGTATATATACAATATTTAATACATATTCTAAGTAAAGTCAATGCAGGTTTATCTTCTCTTTCTAAAATTAATCCACTTTCTAGTCTTAGAGAGCTAACACTGCTAAAGACTAAAGAAAATTCAAAAAACAACCTAAAAGGTGCGTATTGTTCTGGGGAATAAAAGTATCGCTGAAGTATAACTAAAGCTATGAAATTAATTATTTGAGCTAACCAAGCCCCAGAAAATAAATTACCTACATTTTTTAAAAAATTGTATTTATCACCTTTAGTCACTTCGAAGAAATGTTTTTATTTACCCACTGGAAGAAAAATAGAGTGTTAAATACAGCAAAAAAAACAACACCACTTTGTGTTTCAAGGATTGATTCAGTAAGGAAATTAATTGTAATAAGAATTAGAAATAATGAGTAAAGATAATCTTTGGTTTTTAAACTTTTGAGAAGCATTATAATTGTGAAAAAAATAATTACACAGCCACCGATTAGACCATGATCAAGAAAACTTTGTAAAAATTGGTTGTGACTATTTAAATTTTTATTTTCTAATTGTTTATAGTCATTGTTTTTATATAGTTTATTTAATTCAAGGCCACTCAAACCCTCTCCATATCCAAATATAATTTTTTCACTAATCAAGTCTAAAGAACATTTCCATGTAATAAATCTAGTAGCTGATGATGAAAAATAACTTGATTTTTTTTCAGTTTCAAAAATATTACGATTTAGATAATTAATTAGTTCGTTAGATCTATATTTTACAAAAGGTACTGTTTTGAAAATTATTACAAATGATAAAATAATTGTAATTATAAAACCAAAATGAATTTTGTTAAAAGACTTATTTTTAAACGAAAAAAATATAAACAAAAATGTAATTATAACATTTGAAACCCATCCTGTTTTAGAGGAAAGTAGTATTATAAAAAATGTCAATAATAAAATTAAAATATAAGTCAAGGGTCTATTAATATTAAAGCTCTTAATCGGATTTATTGAGTGATAATATAATATACCAACTATGAAGTTTAAATACATTGCGAAATAACTAGGATGATGAAAGTAAGATAGATTTTGATAAGTAAAAGCACTTACATTATCTAAAAAGTAAAAATTATAAATTGATATAATAAGGCAGATTGTTACAGCAACTATTCCCCCTAGAATAAATACTTTTAAAAAAGCATTAAATATTCCTATTTTGAAATCTACAGCAATTAAGACAATAATTGGTATGAAAATAAGCGATAATTTCACTTCTAGTTCATTCCAATAAGTTTCAACAGAATTTAAAAATAGTAAATTAAAGAAGGGGATTAACCATAAAAGAATCGTCGTAAGTTTAATCCAAACATTTTTTTTTTTAAAAACAGAATAGTTACCTGCAATTATCCCAGAAATTGTAAATAAAATAATGATAGAACCCATTAATCTAATTATGTAGGTATTATCAAATAATTGAATTTGAAATGTTTTTAATAAAGGGATAAAAAAAGCTATTCCAAAAAAAAGAAATCTATTTAGTTTTTTGTTAACCAAATTTTTTCCAGGAAATATATTCTTTATTATATTCAATTAATATTAAATTTTAAAATAGTTCCAGTACCATTCTATAGCTGAATTGAGACCTTCTTTTAAGCTGTGAGAAGGGTTGTAACCAAGTAATTTGTTTGCCTTTTCTATTGAGGCCAGGGAATGTTTAACATCTCCAACCCTCTCAGGACCATTAATTACAGTAATATTTTTAATTTCTGGGTCAAAATTAGAGAGTAATGATTTTAAATCCTCAATTAATTCAATGAGTAAAGACTGACTACCACAAGCTACATTATAAACTTGATTTAAAGCATTTGTATTCTTTGTTGTTGCTGCAAGTTCATTTGCCTGAATAACATTATCAATATATGTAAAATCTCTACTTTGAGAACCATCTCCATGAAGAATTGGAGACTGATGATTTATAAAAGATTTAATAAATTTTGGAATAGCGGCAGCATATGCTCCATCAGGGTCCTGCTTTCTTCCAAATACATTAAAATATCTTAATCCAATTAGTTCAAGACCGTATAAATTTGAAAAAATACCTGCATACAATTCATTGACATATTTAGTCACTGCATACGGGGATAATGGTAAACCTATTTCACTTTCTATCTTAGGAAGGTTTTTAGAATCTCCATATGTTGAAGAACTTGCTGCATATACCAATCTAGATACCTTATTATTTTTAGCTGCCCATAAAATATTTAAAAAACCATTAATATTAACCTCATTAGTTTTTAAAGGGTTCTCAATAGACCTAGGTACCGATCCTAAAGCAGCTTGATGAAGAATAATGTCGATGTTTTCAGTAGCTTTTTGGCAATCTTCAATTTTTGTGATGTCTCCATTAATAAGCTTAAAATTAGGATTATCTAAAAAGTTCTCAATATTTTCTTTTTTCCCAGTTGAAAAGTTATCTAAACAGTTAATTTTATTATTTTTTTGAAGTAAGTATTCTATAATGTTAGAACCAATAAATCCAGCTCCACCAGTAACAAGTACTTTTTTATTTTGTAATGACATAAATTAAATAAAGTGTTTAGTTTTCTAATTCCTCTTTAAGTTTCATGACCTCTTCACTAAGATGATCAAACTCCACAGAACTGTTTTTTCTTATTGACTCTGTAGCATACTCTAAAGATGTCATGGCTAATAGATCTTGCATATCTACTACAGCATAATTGTCTTTCAAATTCTTAATGTTATTCTCAATTTCAGTAACAGCTTTTCTTATTTTTTCTTCCTCTTCTCTTTTAATAGTCAAAGGATACGTCCTTCCGCCGATAATTACTTTTATAGAAAGTTCACTCATCTTTTATTTATTAATTAGGGCAATACATTTATCTATTTCTCTAACCATTTCATTAATCATTAACTTAATATCAGTAGTTGAACCCACTTCATTACCGTCTAATTGACTCGCTAGTTTTAGCATTTTAAGCTGATCATTTAATACAGTTATATTAGAATTTAGAGCACTTATTTCTTGTTCTTTAGACAAAATATTTTCTTTAATTTTTGAGTTTTCATGATTTTTAAGATTTAATTCATCTTTCAAATTATTTATAAAAACTCTAATGTCATTAATTGCAGAAATTTCTTTATCCATGTATTAAAATATTTTCACAAAGTTAAATCTATATTGATATTCTCAAATTTAAAATTAATTGTGAATAAAAAATCAAATTTATACTATCTATTTTCTATAATTATCATAAGATTTGTCAAATGCACTTCAATTTTAAAGTTCTTATCATAATTTTATTTTTGTTCTTCTCCAAACCAATTTTTTCCCAAGTAAAGATTAATAATAATTTTAGATCACCAATTGGTATTCCAATTGCACTTTCTGGAAACTTTGGTGAATTAAGATCAAATCATTTTCATACGGGTATCGACATTAAAACTAATGGTACTATAAATTATAAAGTTTATTCTATAGGTAGTGGTTATGTATCAAGAGTAAATATTTCTCATTGGGGATATGGAAAAGCTATTTATATAGACCATCCAAATGGTTATACTAGTGTATATGCACACTTAGATCATTTCCCTGAAAAAATTGAAAAAATTATAAGAAAAGAACAATACAATTTAAAAACAGAAACTTTAACTTATTATTTAGATAGTTTGGCAATTAAGGTTGAAGAAGGTGAAGTAATTGCATATTCAGGAAATACAGGTGGATCTTCTGGACCCCATCTTCATTTTGAAATTAGAGAAACTATTTCTGAACATCCTGTAAATCCTCAATTATTTAATTTTGATATTTCAGACAATAAAAGTCCAGTCATAGAGAAATTAAAACTTTATTTTTTTGACAATAAAGATTTTTCACCAAACTTTAAAGAAAAATACTTCAATTTAGTTAGAAAGGAAAACCAGTTTTTTTTGAAATATAATAGTGTTATAACTTTAAAAAAAGGTTTTTTTGGTTTAGGTCTTAAAGCTTTTGACAATTATGATAATAGTAATAATAAATGTGGAATATATTCTATAGAAATGCTAGTAGATGGAGAATTAAAACATGAATTATTTTTTGATGAAATTGATTTTGAGACTAATAGAGAAATAAACATTCATAAAGACTTTAAAGCTTACCAAAATAAAAAAGAGAAAACGCATAAGTTATTTATTCATCCCAAGAATGATTTGCAAATTTATAATAGGGAATTAGGAAATGGATTGCTTTGTTTTAAAGATACTTTACAACACAAAATTAAAATCTTAGTCAAGGATTTAAATAAAAACAGCTCAGAATTAAATTTTTATGTTCAAAACGAATTGCCTAAATCTTGTGATAATTATTTAGAAAATTCAAAGCCATTTATTAATAAATTTTACTCTTTGGACAGTCAAATGGTAATTACTATCGATTCTAACTCTTTATTTGATAATATAGTAATAGAACCTGTTATTAAGGAAGACGTTTATACTTTTAAAAACAAAATTATACCAGTTAAATCTAATTTTATTTTAGCAATTAAATTAAACGATAATCAGTTAAATAATGCTGATAAAATATTCATTGGTTATTTTACAAAAAACGGTAACATTAGCAATAAAAATGGTCTTGTTTCTAATGGATTTATTAGTGCAGAATTAAATAGTTTTAGAGACTATAAAATATTTTTGGACAATTCACCTCCAATAATTAAGCATGCTATAAATAACATGCAAAAGAATAATAATGAAGAATTAATTTTCTCAATAATAGATTCTAAAAGTGGTGTTGATCTTTACAATGTATTTATTGATGATAATTGGGTGCTTTCCAAATACAGTTATAAAAATAATAAGCTAAATGTCCACCTAGATAAATATTCAAACATTTTACCTGGCAAACATCGCTGTAGGGTAGAGGCTTTAGACGAACTTAAAAATAAATCATTTTTAGAATTTGAATTCTTACTTAACTAAATATTAACATTCTGAAAATTGATTATAATTTCTGACTTTATTAATAATAAAATGTTTTTCTTTATTGTAAATGCCTAAACCTACTAAGCAAAATAAAATATTTGTTCTAGATACTTCAGTGATTTTACACGATCACAACTCTCTGCATTGTTTCGAGGAGAATGACATTGCTATTCCCATTACTGTTTTAGAAGAATTAGATAATTTTAAAAGAGGCAATGACATTAAAAATTTTGAAGCAAGAGAATTTATTAGAATTTTAGATAGGTTAAGTAAAGACTCTACACTATTAGATTGGATTCCAATAAATAGCTCTGGTAAAGGGAATTTTAAAATTATAATGGAAGATGAAAATCTTACCACAGATGCAGTTGATATTTTCGGAAATAAAAATGATCATAAAATTTTAAATGCTGCTTTAAGCTTAAAAATTTCTAATAAAAAAGATAAAGTAATATTAGTTTCGAAAGATATTAATTTAAGGTTAAAGGCGAAATCTCTAAATATAATTGCAGAAGATTTTCAGACAGGTAAAATTGACAGGGATAGTACGTTATATAATGGCAAACAATTAATTGAAGAAATTGAATCTGACTTTATAAATAAACTTCATAAACAAGGTCAATTACAAGACTTAAGTATTCTCAAAAATAGAGTTGTTTCCAACGGATTTTATATTATGAAAAATGGTAAAAGCTCTGCATTAGCTTATTACAATCCTTTCGAACATCAGTTAGAAAAAGTAGATAAACAATATGTTTATGGAATTAAGCCAAAAAACGCGGAACAAACATTTGCATTACATGCTCTATTAAATCCAGATATAAAACTAGTTTCTTTACAGGGTGTAGCTGGAACAGGAAAAACATTATTGGCATTAGCTAGTGCTTTAGAACAACATAATTTATATCAGCAAATTGTTTTAGCTAGACCAATTGTTCCTTTAAGTAATAATGATATTGGGTATTTGCCAGGCAATGCTGATGAGAAAATCAACCCATATATGCAGCCATTATTTGACAATTTAAAATTCATTAAAAGTCAATTTGGGGAAAACGAGAAGAAGTTTAAAAAAATTGTTGAAATGGAAGAGAAGGGTAAGCTTAAAATTTCAGCTCTTGCATTTATCCGAGGAAGAAGTCTTTCCAATGTTATTTTTATTGTAGATGAAGCACAGAATTTAACTCCCCATGAAGTAAAAACAATTATTTCAAGAGCTGGAGAAAACACAAAAATCATATTTACAGGTGATGTTTTTCAAATAGACACACCTTATTTAGATGAACAGAGTAACGGGCTTTCTTATTTAATAGATAGGTTAAAAGGAAATGATTTGTTCGCTCATATTACTTTAGAAAAAGGAGAAAGATCAGAGTTAGCTAATTTATCAAATGAATTATTGTAAGTGATTGATTATAAAAAAGCTAGAAAGTTTGGGACTCTTGAACTGTTGGCAAAACAAGTGGTGGAGGGTTTTATAACTGGGTTGCACCAAAGTCCATTTCATGGTTTTTCGGTTGAGTTTGCCGAACATAGATTGTATAATAGTGGAGAATCTGTTAAACATTTAGATTGGAAATTATTAGCTAGGACGGATAAGCTTTTTATTAAAAGATATGAAGAAGAAACTAATTTAAGGTGTCATATTTTAATCGATGCTTCATCTTCTATGATGTTTCCAATTGATCAACCCTACAATAAATTTTCTTTTTCTGTTGATGCAGCAGCGGCTCTTATTTTTTTAATGAGAAAACAAAGAGATGCATTTGGCCTTTCACTTTGTAGTGATCACTTAGATTTTTATGCCCCTAGTAAATCTTCCTTAACCCATCAGCATTTTTTACTTTCTAATTTAGAAAAAGAATTAGAAAAAAAGAAAGGTGATTTTAAAAATCAAAAAACAGATATTGCTTCAATGATTAATTCATTAGCATCCAAAATTCATAAACGATCACTGGTCTTTATATTCTCAGATTTCATGGCTATTAATAATTCTGAAGAATTTGCCAATTCCATAAAACATTTAAGACATCATTTACATGAGATTGTAGTCTTTGATGTTTCTCATAATAATTTAGAGAACCAGCTAGATCTTAAAAATAAATATTACAATGTTGTAGATGTAGAAACGGGTGAGTCTATTAAAATGCATCCTAAGGAAATTAAGGAAAAATATATTAAGGAAAGAAGTTTGCGAATAAATGAGATTCATAACATGCTAAAGCACCAAAAAGTGGACTTAGTTAGTGCCGATATTGAAAATGGTTTTGAGCAAATTTTATTGCAATATTTACTAAAAAGAAAAAAAATAAATTAAAAAAGTATTTATTTACTTGTATCTCTATTCAAAAAAATTAAATTTGCCATCTATTAGGACCGGTAGTTCAGTTGGTTAGAATACCTGCCTGTCACGCAGGGGGTCGCGGGTTCGAGTCCCGTCCGGTCCGCTTATTAATTCCGCAATCATCTGTTATTCAGAAGGTTGCGGTTTTTTATTTCCTTATTTGCCATAAACTTGCCATAGAACCTAAGAAAAAGCCAAAAAATCTGAAAAGAGATTTTTTTGGTTTTTCGCTTTCGCTTTTATTGGTTCGTTAATGTTATTACTTGAACTTATTCTTAGAATTATATAGCAATGAGTGAGATTAAAAACTAACCTCCCTTTGCTTTCTTAACTAAGTCAATTTACCTAATAGCACCTATTATTTCTTGTTTATATAGTCTCGAATTGTTAATTTGTGACAAAATACTTTTATTATGAGATTATTATTTACAATATTTTTATTTCCAATTACTTTTTATGGGCAAGTAGCAATTGGCACATCAAATAAAGTAAATTCTAATGTTATTCTAGATTTAACAAATGGTGAAAACAGGGGTTTATTGTTAAATAATACAAATCTGAGTCCAAAAAAACCATTAGGAAATATTTTTTATAATAATAGTAAAGACATGATTGGTGTTGTAGTCGATACTAATGTTAGTGCTAACGGTATTAATTATTTATCGCCCTGGAAACATACTGATGCAAATTCTGACGTTACCTTTACATCAGGTATAGGAAAAGTAATAATTAAAAATAGTAATGCTGCACTTCCTGGAAGAATCATTTTAGAAGTTGAGGAGGGTAGTGTGAATGTTAAAAATGGCAAGATTAAAGAAGATGGTCATGACTTAGTTCCTGCTGGATGTGTAATGATGTGGGCTGGCACAACTTTACCCTCTGGATGGCTTTTGTGTGATGGTTCTTTAAAAAACAAGACTGATTACCCAGATTTATTTACTATTTTAAATAGTACTTATGGTCCACAAACATCTGATAAGTTTCGTTTACCTAATTTTATTAATAATTTTCCTAAAGGAGATTCTATCAATTTAGCAGGAGATATAGGAGGACAAAAAGATTTTGCAATTACTAAAGAAAATTTACCTCCTATTTCACATTCGCATTCTATTGGTCATGATCATGCAGACAGCTCGACTTCAGAAGCCGGAAATCATTCTCATAATTTTTCTATACGAGAAAGAGGAGGAGTTTCAAATAAAAAGTATACTGTATTCTATGCAGAATCTAATGGTAATCAAAGTTTTACAACTGGAAGTAACGGTAAGCATATTCACACAGTTGATACTCCAAAATTTACTGGAAATTCCGGTTCAAGTCCTACTCCTACTTCTACTGCTTATAAATCTAAAAAAATTGATAACGTACCCCCATTTTTATCAATTCCATACATAATTAAATACTAGTTAAATTTTTTTACAAAACATCTGCTTTAAAAAAAATAGATGTCCAAATATTTTAATTATTGTTTTATTTATATCTGTTATTTAGATAAATTTTGTATATTTCTAGATATATGTTTTTAAGAATAGTTTTCTTGTTTTTTATATTAAATGCTAATTCTATTTTTACTCAAGATTTAGGTAATCTAAAGAAAAAAGATTTGGTCAAAGTAGGAGGCTCCTTAGGATTAAATTCTACATTTTATTTAGGTTCCGCTGAGAGACCTCCTTTTTTTTGGCAAATGTCAGGAAACTTAAATATAGTCACCCCTCTTTTTACAATTCCAATTTCGTTAACTCTTAGTCAACAACAAAAATTTTCTTTCAATGATTTTTTTGATTCTCAATCAAAAGCTGCTGCTCAGCCATTTAATCAGTTTGGGATGAGTCCAAAATATAAAAGTATTACTTCTCATATTGGTTACAGATCTTTGAAGTTTTCAGAATTTTCTCTTAGTGGAAACCAGTTTATGGGTTTGGGCCTAGATATTAACCCAAAAGATAAACTTTTAAAACTTAAACTTGTTTATGGAAGATTTGCTAAAGCTATTGACACCATAGTTCCTGGAAGTTTCTCAAAAACATTTGAAAGATGGGGATATGGTATAAATACAATTATTGGAACTGAAAAAAATAATTTGGGGTTTTTACTTTTTAAAGCAAAAGACAGAAAAACATCAGTTTCTGGTTTTGATACTTTAGTAACATCTAAACCTGCAGATAATTTAATTTTGGGAATTACTACAAAACAAAAGATTAGTAAAAGTTTAACTTTTGAAGGCGAGATTGATTGGAGTGCTTATACCTACGACACTAGAAAAACAGATACCAGATTAGAAGGATATACCTATCTTAATAACCTAGGGTTTTTATTTTATGCTAACAATTCTTCTTTACTTTCTAAGGCAATGTTTTGTAATTTAAATTATAAAAAAGACAAATTAAATCTAAAGTTTGGATACAGAAGAGTTGATCCTGATTATAGAACTATGGGGTCTGTTTATTTAAATAATGATTTTGAAGATTTAACTGGAAATATTAAATATAAGTTTTTCAAAGGAAAAATGGGTTTTTCTTATACTAGTGGTCTTCAAAGAAATAATTTAAATGATGACAAAGCCTCAGAAACTTTAAGATTAATAAGTTCTATAAATTCTTCTTATTCACCAAAAAGTAATAAATGGAATTTAAATGTTGGATTTTCAAACTTTAATTCAAAAAGCACAATGACAGCTATAAATCTTGGAGTTTCTGACACAATGCGATTCGCTCAAGTTACCCAAAGTATAAATGCACAGTATAGTATAAATGGAAAATTAAAAAAGAATAGTTTAAGTACTTTCGTCTCTTTTAATTTTCAAAATGCAGAAGTTGGTAGTAATATAGGAGCACAAAATCAACAAAAAACAGAATCTAAATTTTATAACTCTTCGATTGGCTCAAGTTTAATAATCCCAAGTTTTAATGGAACAATAAGCATTATGGTAAATGGTATTAATAATATTAATAATGATTTTAGTACAAGTGCATTAGGCCCATCTTTAAATGTTTCTAAAAGCTTTGAAACTAAGAAAAATCCAATAAGGTGTAATTTTTCTTTTTCTACCCTAAAATCATTTCTTGATTTTGTGTCTTCCGGAACTATTTTAAACGGATTTGTTACTGCAAACTATCAAGTAACTAAAAAACAAACTATTGGCCTCAATACTTCTTTGTCTAAAAGAATGGCTAATCAAGGAGAGACTGCCCAAGAAGCAATAATAACTTTTAATTATAATTATAGGTTTTGAGTTTTAAAAAATACATAATAATTGTTTTGTCTTTTTTTTCAATTTTAAATTGTAGTGATTTCTTGGCTCAAGTATTCCCAGTAAACTCTAATTTAATTCTTACACCTCCACATCCTATAACTTATTCTAAATATACCGATATTGGGTCCAATTCTATTCAGGCTAATTTAAGTTTTGTGGATCTTAATGAACCTAGCTGGGATGTTTACTTGTCTATAAGTATCGAAAGTCAAGATATCAAAATTTCAACTAACCCAAACTTTAAACCATCTCTTCCTGTTACGCTATATTCTGGAGTTCCTAAAATTCTAAAAGGTTCTGATTTTTATGAATATTTTGATTTTAATAATGTTGTTTTTCAAAATATTGATGCCGCAACTATTAACTCAACAGGTAATTTGCCCGAGGGTTTTTATACTTTTTGTATTACTGTTTTGGATTACAAATCTGGTATTCCTATTTCCAGTACATCTTGCAATTCGGCATATTTAACTTTAGAAACGCCTCCAATTATTATTTCTCCAGACTGTGAATCTGCGGTTGAGCCTTCAGGTAGTCCAAATATTTTCTTTAACTGGCAAATGGCAGGTGGTAGTTCTCCAACTACTACTTTTAATTCAACTTATAAATTGTTTCTTTATCAAATCACAGATGAAAATACTGACTATCAAAGTGCAGTCCAAAATAACAAGGCAATATTAATTTTAGAAACAGACTATTTAACAGTTCCTAATTTTATTTTAAATTCAACTAATCCTGCATTTGCAAATTTACAAACTGGTGAAAGATATGTTTTTAGAGTTCGAGCTTTAGATGCGCAACAAAATAATATTTATAATAATAACGGCTACACCGAGTGGTGCTGGTTCTATTACGGTTATCCTGATGATGGTGTAATTAATATAAAATTTCCTGAAGACAATCATATTTTTGGGAAAATGGATATGCCTTACTTAACTTTCGAAGCATCTGATAAAGCTTCTTCTGGACAGCAATTTAATTATGAAATTAAAATTTACGAAGTTAATTCAGATCAAACCCCAAAAGAAGCTGCTGAAAGTAATAATTTCTGGCTTTCTGAAACCCTTCCTCCGTCTCAGAATCCAAGTGGAGAAGTTTATAATATAACAAAATCGCTCGATGTTGGGAAAAAGTATGCTTGGTTTGTGCAATCTTCAACATCTGGTCAGTTAGTTGCTAGTAGTGATACACTTTCATTTAATTCGTCACCTTTAATAGCCTCATTTTTAGCCGGAAATACAGTGGTTAAAGTTGTCTCATTGGCTAATAATAATTTAGATAGTTTAAGGGGTGTTGCTAGAGTTATGCTTTCTTCTGATCCTCAAGATTATATTGAAACAGATTTTAGTAATCTAAAGATTGTTTTAGGTTCTTCAGATTATATTTTAGATGCAGGACAAATAACGTTTGATTTAAGTGATAAAGACAGTTTATCACTATCCCCCAATGTTTTCGAAAATGGGAAGTCTTATTTTATATATGATAAAGGAAGAGTTAATAGAGACGGATTTAACCTTTATGGTAGTATTAATTGGCCATTACCTCACCCTGTTTCAAATGATAGTAAAAGTATAGTTTCTACAAACAAAAACTGGTTTGGCGTCAAATCTAATTATACAATTTTTGGTCAAGCAAACCTAGATTCTTCAAATATCTTTGATTTAATTGATCCAATGAATTTCAGGATAGATTTATCCAACAGCTCAAAAATTACAATTAATGATAATAACTATGATTTAAGATTTTTGGGAAATATTTTCATCAATAGTGATGTTAAGACTAGTGACAATTCTCAATACAGATTTTATTTCGGATATCCATCTCCTGCTGATCAATTATATTATCTAATTGCTAAGGATATTCAAAGTTCTTCTAATTCACCAACCAACATAATAACTCCTATCGATAACTTCAATATGGGTTTGCTTTTTAAAGATGCAATTATTGATTTTTCAGAAACTAAATCTCCAGGTAAATTATCGGGTGATATTTTCTGGAAAGGAGTATTTGTTGAAAATTTTAAGGTAAGAATGTATAAGAGTGATTTTGATGTAAGTAATCAGATAACACTACCTACTGTTTTTGATTTTGATGAGGATTTATCAGGGAATAATGAATTATGGGTTAATTCTCAAGGTTTACATTTTAAATATTCAAATTCCATCGTAAATGACGAAAGTACTTTTTTCAATAAATTTAATACCGATTTATATACCACAATTAATATTATAGATAATCATGTTGAGTCAAATACTAGTTTTATTACGGGAGCAATTAAAATACCTTTGGTTAGCAAAACTGAAACCTTTTCTTTTCAAATACCAATAGCAGATAATGGTTTACAGGATGGATTTTTGGATGAAGATTTAACACAAAGAGTTCTCAATTTTAATCCTTATGGTGGTGAAAATGCTGTTAACATTTCATTTAATAGAGCGATTTTTTCCGACAACGATCATTTGAAGTTTGAAATCGATTTTGAGGTTCCTGCTCTATCTTCAACTGTTACAGGAGTTGATGATTTAAGAGTATATGGTGATGGTCTTATTGGATTTGGTGGAATTAATAAATCTTTAGCATTAACTAATCAAGTAGCTGGTACTTATAAACAATACAGCACTTTCATTCAAGAAGTAGGAGCTGCTTTTGTAGATGGAAATTATGCTTTTTCTTATAAAGCAACCATTGACATGGGTTCTGATGTAAATGGAGATAATGGCCCCCCAGTACTAGCAATTTCTTCTTTGGAACCTGCAGGAGACATTGCCTACGAATCTCCTGTAGGAGCTTCACTTCCTGAGCCAGATATCGAAATTCCAGATAGTGCAGTTGGTGCCCAAGAATTAACTATAGCAGATATGAAAATTTCTGTAAACAATCCTATTGTTGAATTAGATGGATATTTAAATTTAAAACAAAATGATCCTAAATGGGGAACTTGTTTCAAAGGGGGGATTAATGGGAAACTTAAAATCCCATCTGAAGTAGATTTAGGTGCAAACATGATAGCTGGAAATCTTAATGATTTGGATTATTGGTATTTTGATGCCTATTTCAACGACAAAGAGGGAATGGGTCTTTCAGTTTTTGGAGCTTTTAATTTAACAGCTTTGGAGGGTAGAATTTATAGACACATGTCTTATGATACAGTTGATTTAGAATATACTGTTGACCCTAATATTGATTTTGGTGCAGGTCTTTATCTTCAGATTATCGATCCTCAAGGAGGAAGAATGCTAGCTGCTGATATTGCAGCAGAAGTTGAAGTTTCAGGAAATGATTTTGAAGTTAACATTCAGGGGGATCTAAAAATGATTAATGATGATGGTAGAAGTCCAACTGGTGGAAAAGGTGGGGTAATAAAAGCTGTAGGCACAGAAATTGCAGATGAAGTTATTTCAGCTATTGGACCTATATCACTTGATATTCCAATTGCTGGTGGTAATATGAATGTTTCTGCTGAAGGAACTAAAAGTGGTTCCTTAAATTACACTAAAAATAGTCTTGAATTTGGTCTTTCTGCTGATGTCAGTTCAACTCCATCTGTAGATTTTAGTTATAAAAACAATAATGATGATTTTAACTTTGGTGCTTCTGCAGATGGAAATTTTAATTTAGGTCTTTCTCTTTCTGATGGGAAATCTCTTGCTATGGGAATTTCAGGAACCAAGAGTGGATTTTTTAATATGAATTTTGATGATATTTCTTTCAATTCAACTATTGACAGAGATAATCTAACGGGGAGTCTAGATTTTTCTTTTGGAGATAAGGCTCTATCATTTGAAGTTTTGAGTAATGGTGGTAGTTTTGATTTACAAATAGATCAAAATAATAATTTTAATGCAGGATTTAATACTGTTGGCTCTGCCTACTTAGGTCTTAACATTGACAATAATATTTTTAATATTTCTGGTGATAAATCCACTGGAACTGGGTTGTTAGATTTAGACATAAATGGTGTAGCCATGACTACATCTTTCAATACTTCACAAAAAAGTGCTGCCTTTAATCTTAATACTTCAGGGATGAAACTCGATGTTACTGGTCAATATAATATTGGTGGTTCTTTTTTACTTGAATATGGTAATACCAAGTTTGATGTAGCTACAGATTTATCTACAAATACTGGACATTTAAAATTTGAAACAGGCGACACCCGTTTATCTGCTCTTTTGAATTCAAATAACCAAGGAAGTCTAGTAGTTAAGCATGGTTCTGTTGAATTTGGAATTTCTGGAAATACCACTGGTACTGCAGGAAGTGTTCATTATAAAGATGACAATTCTGAATTTAATATTTCTGCTGACAAGGATAATAGTTCAGGAAGTGTTAACCTAGACTTAGGTTCTAGCAATTTAAATTCTATTATATCTCCAGATTCATCATCAATTCATATGAATATTAGTTCTGTGGAATTAGATTTAAGTTCTAATAATTCTGATGAAGGCTCAATTAGTATTAAAAATGGTGATTTACTTCTTCAGGCTTCAGCAAATACTCAAGATGAGACGGGTTCTTTGGTGATTAAGCAGGGGGATGTTAGTGTGGAGGCGAGTGGAGATAAGGTAAATAAGACAGGTAGTTTATCTGCTGTTATAGGCAGTAATGAGTTGGAAGGAGTGTTGAC
>Ga0206682_10000053_pt1 | contig 105381 bp, 88 predicted proteins | sample M240m12015metaG_FD_155444 | JGI IMG/M metagenome (GOLD analysis project Ga0206682, IMG submission 155444) | Ammonia-oxidizing marine archaeal communities from Monterey Bay, California, United States - M2 40m 12015 | ecosystem: Environmental > Aquatic > Marine > Intertidal zone | place: USA... | reverse complement strand
TTCTTATCAAGCAAACATATATGGAGATTTACCAAGTGCTGTATTTTGGGTACCTGTAGACGGTGTTTCAGATCCAAATATTGGCAACCCTATACTTTCACCAGAAGAAACAACAACTTACTTAGTTAATATTATTGATGGAGCAAGATGTGTTGTCATAGATACTGTAAAAATTGAAGTTCCAATAGTTGAAGCAACTTTTGATACAGTTATTAAACCAAGCTGTGATGGAATTGAAATAACTTATTCCAATACCTCGGATTCAGAACTTGATTTTAATTGGATATTTAGTGATTTAGAAAGTTCTATAAATAATGAGATAGTTAAAACCTTCTCGTTTGATTCAGAATATTTTGGAAGTCTATTTGTAGAAGACACCAACGGATGTGTTGAAAGCTTAACTTACAGCGGAAATGCATTGACATTTGATGATTATTTTACCATAAGTGAACCAAACGTTTTTACTCCAAACGGAGATAACTTAAATGATGAATTTATCATTAAAATACCTGAAAAAGTACAATCCTGTGCAGAACTAACTATATATAACAGATGGGGACAAATACAATATTTTTCCACCGGAAATAACCTGAAATGGGATGGAAGAAATAATGTAGGAAGTGAAACTCCTGCAGGAACCTATTTTTATACTCTTTCCATTAAAGACAAAAAATTTGAAGGCACTCTAAATTTACTTAGATAGTAGAAATTGTTAGAATCTAAAAATTACCATTCATTATAATGGACTATAATTAAAATCTTATGCCTGTTTTTTTGAGTTATAAATTATATTCGGCAATATTACTTTCTATATTAATAAGTTCACCAACAATGGGACAAAGTGAATATAAAATTTTTGGGCATAGAGGATGCAGAGGCATATACCCAGAAAATACAATTGAAGGATTTAAAAAAGCAATTGCGTTTGGAGTGGATGGGATAGAACTAGATGTAGTTGTAAATAAAAACCAAGAACTAGTTATTTCTCACGAATCCTACATAGACACCAACTACTGCTTGACTAACAAATTAGATGATGAAAGTCTAAATATTTATAAAATGAATATTTCTGAAATTCAAGAAATAGACTGTGGCAGTAAGTTTATAAAAGAATTTCCACATCAATTAAAAGTAAAGGAAAAAAAACCTACTTATAAAGAATTTAAAAATGAACTAGTTGATTATCAAGGAGATATTCTATTTGAAATTAAATGGGAATACAACCTAGTAAACAAATATTTTCCCGACTATGAAAAGTATGCAAAAATAATATCTGAAGAAACTAGTAATAGCAAACATTTGGATAAAATATATTTTATGTCTTTTGATTATAGAATACTTAACGAGCTATTTAAAATAATGCCAAACTCAAAATACATATATCTGTCAAGCAATAAAGAGTTTGAAAAGGAAATGAAATTACTAAACTTTGAGCCTTTTGGAGTTGGACTAAACTACAATATAATAAATCAAAAAACTATAGACTTCGTTCATAATAAAAAACAGGTTATCTACGGATGGACAATAAACGATGAAGAAAATTCAAAATCCCTAACTTCAATGGGACTTGATGGAGTGATTACAGACTATCCCAATATAATTAAGAAGTAACTTCTACTAATTCTTGATTTGAGACATAAAGTAAGAAGGCTGAAACCTTGTTAAACCCACACAAGTTAATATTGGACAAATAGTTTCTAACTTGATTAATATCGTTCTCCCCTTTTGAAGTTTTATAATCTATAATTGTTGCATGATTGTCTTTAATAATTAATCTATCTAATCTTAAAATTTCACTGTCTGAAGATCGAAATTCCTTTTCATTGTAAATAATTTGATTGGAGTCATAAATAAAGCTTAGGGACTTATTATTCTGAAGTTTATTTAGAATAGTTTTAGTTTTATCTATGTAACTAATGTCCAAGTTTGTTTGAGTTGATAAACTATCTAAAAAATCAAATCCAACTGAAAAATTAGAGTATACTTTACTTATAACGTTATGAAAAAAAGTTCCAAAATTCTCTTTCGAAGAAAAATTAAGATGACCATGAATATTATTGTAGAAATTGTAATCAGTATCAAAAATCAAATTATAAGGCTTACTTACAGACTCAACTTCAGAACCTAGTTCAATTGATTTTTCTTTTGGGGCAGAAATTACAAGATGGTTATTTTCTTCATTATAAGAAAAATGATCTTTAATGGTTGAAGCTAATAAATTGGGCAAATTCACTTTCTTATCTGAATTTTCAAAAGAAACGTAAAGCTGATCAATTGCCCTAGTAAAGGCAACATAATATAAATTTAAAGTGTCCAATAAAACTTCTTTTTCTTCAATTTCATAAACCAACTTTTTATTAAGATGTGATAAACTTCTATTAGACATCTCCCCTATAAATAGATCAATATTTCTGTCCTCTAAGTTGACATTTTCAACCCAAGTATATGGAATATCTATATTGCTTTTTGAACCCCAATTAGTAAAAGGAACGATTACAACAGGAAATTCTAAACCTTTAGATTTATGAACTGTTAAAATTTGTATCGCATTTTTAGGAGCATTTTCTACAGATAATTTACTAGCTTTTTCTTGAAAATAATCTAAAAGCTGAACCATAGAAAAGTTTTCTTTTAAAACAAGATTATTAGACAAATTCATAAAAAAATCTACAAAAGGATCATTGGGATTTACATGTAACATATTCAAAACAAAACTTAACTTTTCAAAGTCAAAAAAGTTGGAATAGTATTCGAAGTCAAAAATCCTAATATTGGTCATCACCATTTCAAAAGTTGAATATTTTGAAGAAAAGTAATTTTCCAAAAAGTGATTTAAAATTAATAGGTCTCTCTCTTCCCTAAATTCAAAATAATTTAATGCTGAAACTAAAATTTTATAGGCTAAAGAGGTATTTAAAAACAAACTATCTTCTGAAACAAAAGGAATATCTAAAGATTTACCATTAACAATAACTTTATTAGCAAGTAAACTATTTATAATTTTCAATGCATCTTTTTTGGACCTTACTAAAATGGAAATATCCTTAAAACTATAACCAGACTCAATTGCATTAAAAATATTTGATTTTAAAAAAAGATCTAAATCAAACTCTGATTTTTCAGAAATATCAATGTTTACCAATCCCTTAAAATCTCTTTGACATTCCTGTTTTAGATTTGTATAAGCTTTTTGAATACTTGGAAAATCTAAATCTTTAACTACTTGAGTAAAAAACCAATTGTTAAATTCAACAATATTAACAGCTGATCTCCAATTATTATCTAACTCTTTCTCAACAAAGGAATTATCAAAAAGAAACTCATAATTATTCTTTAAGCTTTTATCATGAATCTTTGGAAGATCTATAAACTGACTAACATTGCCATTTCTCCACCTGTATATAGCTTGTTTAGCATCTCCCACTATAAGATTTTGTCCACCAACAGATAAAGATTCATGGACTAATGGAATTAAATTATTCCATTGCAAGGTAGAGGTGTCTTGAAACTCATCAATTAAAATATATTGGTATTTACTACCTATTTTTTCAAAAATAAATCCTGCTGGTTCATTTTTTATAATATCACTTACCAAATCGTTAAAATCTGAAATCAAAATAGAATTTTGAGCAGATTTTTCAACATTGATCCTTTCGATTAAAGTCTGAACCATTGAAAAAGGGACTAAAAACTTATGTACTTCAATTAGTTTGAGTCTATTACAAACCTGCTTAACTATCGTTTTAATCTGTGTAATAATTGAATCGTAAATAATATTTACTGTGGCCAATTCACTTTTATTTAAAGACTTTTTAAACCATTGATCTTTTTCCAACCAAGAATTCCATTTTTCTATGTCCTTGTAGCTCAGATTTGAAAATTGATCCATTGAATTAAAAATAGTTTTCACTCTACCATACGGAAGCCATGTATCTGGAATTTGATGATCAATTAGAATTTTCAGACCTAATCCACCAGCATCTTTTAACTTTTTCTCTGAAACATTTAAACCATCGTACACAAAGCTTCTTAAATTAGCTATCTCCTCAACAGTCATTGGATTTATAAACTGAGAATTAGATTTGTAGATTATTCTTTTGAGTTTATTTAATTGTCGTTCAATATTGTTATTAACTCCCAATTCAATAGACTCATCTATCATCTTTTCAAGAATATCTAATTGGTTTTTATTTTTGGATACTTCATCAATATACTTGGAAATAACATCCTCTAGAAACTCGTTTTCTTCCAAAATAATATTATAATTATTTGAAATCCCTAATTCTTTTGAGAAAGACCTTATGACTTTATTAGTGAATTTATCAATAGTCATAAGATTAAAATCTTTGTAATTGTGCAATATTTTCTGGGTAATCACTTTTGATCTTTCAACAACTTGATCGATATCAAAATTATTTTCTTTTGAAATCTCAATGGCAAGCTTGTTTTTTTTACCCTCACTTGAAATTTCGTCTAGAGCTGTTAAAACCCTTTTTTTCATTTCCTCAGCAGCTTTATTGGTGAAAGTAATTGCTAGAATTTGCTTAAACCCGAAGTTGGATTTTATTTTAAATAATAAAGAGAGATAAGTTTTAACAAGTGTATAAGTCTTTCCCGAGCCAGCAGATGATCTATATACTAAAAGTCTCTGCATTTATAATTATACGGATTTTAAAGACTCTTTATCTTTAAGAGTAATTAGTGTGATCTCTGGATAAATACCTACTCTTCCAGGATAAGCTAAAAAGCCGAATCCTCTGTTAACATTTATTATTTGCTCTAATTCTTTATAAATTCCAGCCCAATATTTATATCTATATTTAATAGGGCTCCATTTTATAAATCCAGGAATTTCAATTCCAAATTGCATGCCATGCGTGTGACCAGCAAGAGTTAAATCTATATGCTCTTTATGAGAAATTACCTTTTCTTCCCAATGAGTTGGGTCATGAGACATTAGGATTTTAAAAGAATCTGAATTAGTTTTTTGTAAAGCTAAGTCCAAATCTCCATTTTGTTTAAAACCACCTCCCCAGTTCTCTACGCCAATTAAATCAATACTTGATTTATCTATAAAAATTTTTTCAGAATTGTTTAAAAGAACTTTAAACCCCATTTCAACTTGTAGATCAATAAGCTTTTTTAAATTATTGGCTTTTTCATCTTTACTATCCCACTTTACATAATCTCCATAATCATGATTGCCTAAAACAGAATATTTTCCAAATGGTGCTTCTAACGAGCTTAGTAAATCTTTCCATGGTAATAATTCATCGGCAATATTATTTACAAAATCGCCAGTAAAAAGAATAAGATCTGGCTTTTGCTTATTAATTAAATCTATTCCATATTTTAACTTTTGTTTGTTATCAAAACTTCCACTGTGAAAGTCTGAAATATGAACAATTTTAAATCCATTAAATTCTTTGGGTAGTCTTTGAAAAGATAATTGATGTTTTATTACTTTATAATTATATTTCCCTCTTAACATTCCAATAAATAATGCACTTGCTGGAATGCTTGCTAAAAGAATAGACAACTGTGAAATGAATAATCTTCTTTCAGGCATATATTTAAAAGATTTATCCATTCCCTTACTAAAAAAATGAAATAGCCAAATTGGAATTCTTATAAAATCCTCAATAAAAAGAACAAAAATTAAGGAAATTTGAAAAATAATTGAAACTATAAAAAGACCAAAAGAATAGGAAAAAACTGTGCTAATAATTCCATTTTCTCTATTTATATTAATTTGAAAAATGAAGTTTGCAACAATCAATAAATTAGCAATTAGATAAATATAGTTTATCCATGTGCTTTTTATAACAGTCTTAATGGCAAGAGAAGAATACCAATTAAATCCAATTATCATTAAAAAGAAAATAAACCATCTGAAAATCATACCGGATAAATTTAAACAAATCTTTTTCCTTTTTTAAAATAACTTAATTTAGATTGTGAAATTAATTACAAACCATACTTTTTATGTCTTAGCATCGTTATTTAAGTATAATTTTAACCTATGATTTTAAAAAATATTAAAATTTACGCTTCCCTTGCATTATTATGTCTTTTAGTTTCTTGTAAAGAAGGCTGTTTGGATCCTATTGCAACTAACTACAATCCGAATGCTAAAAAGTCTAATGATGAACTTTGTCAATACGACGCTTCAAAGAACCCACTAAACCTAGAGGTTTTTCATTTATTTAATGGAAATAATTTTTCTTTAGATTCAATTTATTACGACGATTTTGGTACTATGGTAAAATTTAACAGAGCAAAAACCTATGTGTCAAAAAATTGTTTCTTTAAATCCAGTAATTCTTGTTTTGACGATACTCTTCAATATTTACTTTTTGACCCATCCATCTCAAATTATTTCCTTGGATACATCGAAAAAGAATTGAATACTATTTCTATTGAATTTCAAGTTGGAGTCGACTCCGTTTCTAACCATTCAGACCCTGCAAGCTATCAAAGCGAGGAGCCTCTATCCTATCAAACGCCTAGTATGCATTGGCAAATGGGATCAAATCTAATGGATTGGAGTTACTTATTTGTAGTAGTTGAAGGGTTTGCAGATTTGAATTCCAATGGAATTTTTGATGCTGGAGAGATATTTGTTTTTCACCTAGGTGGGGATGATTTTAGAAGTAATCCTAAGAATATAAGCTGTGATATTTCAGAATTTACTAATGAATCTAAAATTAAAATAAACTTAAATTGGTCCAAAATAATTGAAGATATTGATATTAAAAATGAAAATTTCACCCATACAATGGATAATATTCCCTTAGCAACTAAAATTGCTACTAATTCCAATAATTTTATTTCTCAATACCAGTAGCTATTTTGAAAAATTATAATGTTCATATTATAACTTTAATATTTCTGAATCTTTTGATAAATAGTTGTCAAAAAAGAGTTGGTGTAGAATCCTCTTTTAACCCAATTCCAATTACTATTGATATTCCAGACAACTTCCCCCCTATTGAACATCCTTCTGATAATCCACTAACTCAACAAGGAGTAAATCTTGGCAGACATTTGTTTTGGGATAAAAAACTAAGTGGAGATAATACTATTTCATGTGCAAATTGTCATTCTCCTCAACATGCTTTTTCAGATCCCAACACTTTTAGTACAGGAATCCATGGCGATTTAGGAACAAGAAACTCTATGGTTCTTCAAAATTTAGCTTGGTCCAAAGATTTTTTTTGGGACGGAAGAGCTATTTCGTTAGAAAATCAAATTTTAGTTACCATATTAGATAGCACTGAAATGAATGAGACGTGGGCTAATTTTCTATCTGAAATAAGATATGACAACAACTATAGAAATATGTTTTTTGAAGCCTTTGAAACTCTAGAACCAGATTCTATTCATGCAGCAAAAGCAATTGCACAATTTTTAAGAACAATGGTTTCTACAAATTCTAAATACGATAAATTTTTACGAAATGAGGCTGTTTTAAGTCCCGAAGAAAATGCAGGTTTGTCATCCTTTAATAGTTTGAACGGAGGCGATTGTTTTCATTGTCATGGAGGGATTTTAGGAACCGACTTGTCTTTTAAAAATAATGGACTCGATGAAATACCAGTTGATTCTGGAAGAGGACTTGTAACTGGAAGAACTGAAGATAATTTTAAATTCAAAGTACCTTCCATAAGAAATGTAGAATATAGCTCTCCATATATGCACGACGGTAGATTCAATACTTTAGATGAAGTTATTAATTTTTATAGTATTGGAATACATCCAAATTCACCAAATATTGATCCACTTATTGAGTTTTCTTCTCAAGGAGGTGTACAATTAAATCCACAAGAACGTCAGGAACTTAAAGCATTTTTATTAACTCTTTCAGACCCAGAATTTATAAATAACAATAACTTTTCTAATCCATTTTAAGACATTGAAAAAGAAAAAAGATATAATTAACCCCATAGATAAAGACAACATAACAGAAAACCCTGGTTCGCTTACCTATGGACATCATCGAGGAAGTTTTCCTGTCATACCAACCAAACAAGGGACTATTAAAACCAAAGCAATTTCTGCAATGGAGCATCAAACAGATATGCAACTAGAACAGATAAAACAGCAAATGAGTCTTCTTGCACAACAGGCAAATACTATTAAAAAACGAATTGAAATTTCTGAAATGATATACCACGCAGAAATAAGATTTGAGCCTTTGATTTCTCATATTTATCATTTGTATGAAGATGAAAATGGAAATTTCTTTTTAATGATGATTGGTGAAAAAGAATGGGGAAGAAAAAAATGCCCACTAAAATTTATTAGTTCAGTAAAATTATTGGCAGATCATACATGGGAAGTTATTAAATAAGTAATTAAAAGTTTTACTTTTAATTATGGAAAAATTCCTAACACATGCTACAAATGAAATTCTAGAAAATTATGCACTAAAAGATCTACATCTTTTAACTGTAATTGTCCCTTCTGAAAGATCAAAATGGCATTTAAGAAGTTGCTTTAAAGATGCTATTGGTGAAGCAGTTTTGTTTCCGGAATTTAATACTATTCAAAATTATTTTAACTCGATTTCTAATCTAAGTCCTATTTCTAATATGGAGGCGAGTTTAATGCTTTATGAACAAGCGTTGAAATTAGATAGAGAACTTAACTACAACGAATTTCAAAATCAGTCAGGCACCTTACTTAAGAATTTTAACGACGTAGAAAGAAACATGATTGATCATCAAAAATTGTTTCAGGAATTAGACAATATTACAGGAATTGATGACTGGAGTTTAAACGATAAGAATCTTTCTAAAAATCAAAAGAATTTTATAAGTCAGTTCCAAAAGACAGGAGAACTCTATGCAATATTCAAGAAAAGACTCCTTGAGAAAAAAAAAGGAACAGGAGGTTTAATCACAAGAACTATAGCTGAGAATCCTAAAGATTATTTCACTGAGGATAAGAAAATTTGTTTTTTAGGTCTAAATGCGCTTTCAAAAAGTGAAGAAACTATTGTAAACTACTTAACAAAAAACAATAGTTCTAAAATAATTGTGGATGTAGACGAGTTTTACACAATAAATAAAGACCATGAGGCAGGATTTTTTTACAGAAAACACCTTACAAAACATTACAACAAACCATCGAATAAGATATTAAGTCATTCAAAAGAAATTAACATTTATTCGTCCTATTCAAGCAATCAACAAATCAATATTGCAGAAAATATTGTAAGAAATAGCACTAAAAATTTCACAATTATTTTGATGGATGAGAACCTTGGTCCTCTACTCTACCAAAAACTAATTAAAAATGAAAAAAGTATTAATTATTCATCAGGTCTTAAAATTAAATATTTTGAAAGTAATAAATTAATTAGATTTCTATTGGACACAAATCCTATTTTTGGAAAAAACAAAATCAGTCTCCAATGGATGGAGGCCTTACTTAATTTTAGTGCAATTAGTAAGAGCATTTCAAAAAAGGAGTTATCAAAATTATTTATAGAAAAACAAAAACATGCATTTGAAATTAACAGTCTAAAACTAAAGAAACACCATCTATATTTAGACCATATAATGACATGTCTTGATGAATTGTACAATTCATTACCTACTCAGGTTCCTCAAAAATTAATAAAGCTTATAAATGTCGTAGAAAGAATATACGCTAAAAGTAAGAACGATATTTTAAGTTTAGAAAAAATAAAAGAAACGATTTTAAAAATTATCAATGAGTTAAATAATTACAAAATAGAGATTAACTCTTTACAATTTATAAAACTTTTTTTGAAAGAAATAAATGGACTAAGTGTAGTTGTAAAAGGAGAAAACGATGCGAGAATTCAAATTATTGGACTTTTAGAAAGTAGAACTTTAGACTACGAAAATGTGGTTTTTCTATCTTGCAATGAAGAATTCTTGCCTTCTAAATCTAATTCTATAGATCTTTTTCCAGAGGACTTAAAAAAGTTTTTTGGTATTCCATCCGTCTATGAAAGAGAGGCATTATCTGCCTATTATTTCTTCCGAAATTTTCATTATGCAAAAAACATAGATTTATTATTCGTCAAAGGAGATGAAAAAGGACTTAACTATAATGAACCCAGCAGATACATTAGACAAATAGAAAAGGAATTAGGTGAGAAAAGAAATATTAAAATAAATCACTACCACATAAAAATGGATATTTCCCAAAAAATACACGAAGTAAAAAGTAGCGAAAAAACCAAAAAAGTTCTTTTCAAATGGATGGAGAATGGTATTTCAGCATCTTCTATTCAAAAGTATTGTACATGTCCTCTCGATTTTTATTTCAAATATGTTTTAAAAATAAAGGAAAAGAATAAAATAAATCAACACTTAGAACCTAGTGACTGGGGAATTGGCGTTCATACAACTTTAGAAAATTTATTTTACAAAGGTCGGAAAATAGATATCCATGAAATAAAAAAAATTAAAACTGAGCTCAACCACTGTATGGAAAATACATTCGATCAAATATTTGTTGATAAAAGGTATATAAATGGTAAAAATGCTCTAATATATCATCACTTTAAGAAATGTATTGAAAATTTACTCGATAAAGAAATTCCAGAAATTAATTCTTTTGGAGAATACAAAATATTAGAAACTGAGAATAAACTAATTTCTAATAATCTGAATAGTTTAGAAAAATCAACTAATAAAATTAAATTTTTAGGCTATGTTGACAGAATAGATTCAACAGATCAAGGAATAAGATTGATTGATTACAAAACGGGGATGGTTCTACAAAAAGATTTGAATATTTTTGATTTTGACCAATTAACTAAAAAACATAAAGCTTTTCAGTTATTTTTTTATGCTTTGTTGTGGAACAATGCTAATAACAAAACAGAAAATCTAACATGCCAGATTATATCATTGAAAAACACCTACCAACCGAAGCTTAATTTAACCTTCAAAAAAAATGATAACATTAATAACGAAATGGTCTCCAATTATTCCAATTGGCTAATAAAATTTGTTGAAGAAATAAAAAATACAGAATCTTTTAAGCATAAAATGGATAGTTCTTATTGTGAAATTTGCTAAGGTGTGAATTTATAACCGACTCCTCTTACAGACTTAAAATAGGTAGATGGTGGAAGATTTTTTTCAAAAACTTTTCTAAATAACAAAATAAAATTATCAATAGTTCTTGAAGATGGGTAAACATCGTAACCCCAAACTTTTTCTAAAATTTCTTGGCGACTAATCACTTGGTCTTTTTTCTTAATAAATAACTTTAACAATTTAATCTGTTTGTGGGTTAATGTGAAGTCATCTCCTTCGCTATTTTGAATAACAAATGATTTTAAATCAACATTACACCCAGCTATAAAGAGTTTGTTTTTCTTATCGGATTCTTCCTTATTTTGAGTTCTTGAAATTAAATTTTGAACTCTTAACATAAGCTCCTTAAGATTGAAAGGCTTTGTTAAATAATCGTCTGCTATTCTTAAACCAGTTAGTTTATCTTCATTAGAAGATTTTGCAGTAAGAAAGAGAATTGGAACTTTAGAGTTTTCTAACCTTATAGATTCACAGATATCGAATCCATTCATTTCTGGAAGCATTACATCTAAAATAATTAAATCAAACCTCCCCTGACGAAACTTTGAAATAGCATTTTTGCCATTATAAACAGAAGTTACATTATAGTTCTCTAATTCTAAATTTAATTTAATTGCTAAATGTAAATTTTCTTCATCCTCGACCAACATGACTCTCTTCATATTAAAAATTTGAAACTCTTATTGACATTGTACTAAAAATTATAACTGTTTTTTTTGTAGTTTTAATATTACTATGAAATACACAAAAATAAATTTAATTTCTGTAATAACCATCTTATTTTTCGGAAGCTACCAAAGTCAAATTTCACAAGGGGGAACTCCCTTTTCATTTACTCACAATATTAGCACACCAATAAATGAATTTTTGATTGACCAACCTTCTTCTAAAGATATTGAGCTTGCTAAAATAGATGAGAAGGAAACTTATAAAGTAGGGATTATAAAATCAACCAATCTTTCACTTTTAAATAATGGAACATGGATAAATCATGCGGATGGATCTAAATCTGGTTTTTTAAAAATAAGAAGTAAATCTGCTCTTGGGCTGTCTCTATTTTTTGACAACTTTAGTATTCCTGATGGTGCCGAAATGTTTATATATAATTCCAATAAAAAACACTTGATAGGGAAATTTAATTCTATAACAAACTCTGTGAATCTTTTAACCCACACACAAGTAGTTGAAGGAGAGATGATTACAATTGAATATTTTGAACCTAGTAACGCAATAGGAAATCTTAAAATTGATATTCATAAAGTAGGCTATATATTTAGAGGATTTGAAGATTATTTAGAGCCATTTAAGAGCAATTCTTCATCCTTTACCCCGAAAATTGCTGAATTTTGTCAGGTAGATGTTGCCTGCTCTCCTGAGAATATAGGTTGGTCTGAACAGATTGATGCTGTTGTTCATTTCACCTACACAGACCCTAATTATATTTATGTCTGTTCTTCATCTGTTATCAACAACACATCTCAAGATTGCACTCCTTATATATTTACTGCATGGCATTGTGGAGAACCAAATGCAAATCAAAATCTAAGTGGATATACATGGTATTGGAATTACCAAAAAACAAGTTGTCAGCCAAATGCAAATGCATCCAACCCATCCAAAGGAAATCAAACAATGATTAATGGAGTCGTTAAAGCAACATCTGGAAGTGGAACATTAAATAACCCTCCATCTTCTAATCAGGTTGCAGGATCAGATTTTACACTAATTGAACTTAACACTACTATACCATCTACCTACAATGCCTATTTTGCAGGTTGGGACAGATCAAATAGTTTAGTTTCTAACGGAGTTAGTATTCACCATCCAAATGGAAGTGCAAAGAAAATATCTACATTTAATAGTAATCTTACAAGTACTAGTTACAATGGTGGAGCTTTTAACGCACATTGGGAAGTTTATTGGGATGCAACATCTAATGGCCATGGAGTAACTGAAGCCGGATCATCTGGCTCTCCAATTTTCAACCAAGACAAAAGAATAGTAGGACAATTATCTGGAGGTTCATCAATTTGTTCGTCACCTGCTAATTTTAATGATTTGTATGGGAAGTTCTCAACTAATTGGACAAGTAACGGAAATACCAATGGATCTCAATTAGAACCTTGGCTAGATCCTTTAAGTTTAAATATAAATTCTATTGATGGAACCTATCCACCCGGAGGAGGATCGAGTTTAAGCTGTATCATTGGACTTTATTCAGATTCTGTAGACCAAGGAACTCCCATGGATTTTTTTGGAGGAAGTAATTCTAGTACTGCATCCTACAGTTGGGAATTTGACATTAATGGTCTAGGCGGAGTTTCTCCTACAACATCTACAGATCAAGACCCATCAGGAATTATTTTTAATACAGCAGGTAATTTTAATGTTGAACTAACCGTGACGAGTGGACAAGGAGTTTGTACAATTGATACTATAATTGTTGTTTCCTCCAATACAGGAATTAATAATTATGATCATTTACTCAATATCGTATTCCCAAATCCAAACAATGGAATATTTAATTTAAAATTATCTTCTAAAGATTTTAATGAACTAGGGAATGGATATATTTTTAACAGTATTGGTGAAGTAATTCTAGAAATAGATTTGAAATCATCTGAAAACATGCTTGTAAATCTTAAAGAAAATAGTCCAGGTGTATATTATCTTAAGTTTGAAAAGAAACCTTTCATTTCTCAAAAAATAATTATTATAGATTAATGATTTCAAAAAATATAACGTTAAATGAAGTAAATTCATTTTCTCAAAACACCCTATTGTCTCACCTAAATATTGAATTCATAAATATTGGAAATGATTATTTAGAGGCCAAGATGCCAGTAAATCACAAAACTACCCAGCCTATGGGCATTCTTCATGGTGGTGCAACAGTTGCATTAGCAGAATCTATTGGAAGTGTTGGATCAAATATGCTTATAGATGTTAAGACTGAATATGCTGTTGGTTTAACCATAAATGCTAATCATGTTGGTAGTGTAAGAGCCAATTATGTAATAGGAAAAGGTACTATTATTCATAAAGGAAGGAGTACTCACGTATGGAATATTGAGGTGAGGGATAACAATGAAAAACTAATTTCTATCTGTAGATTAACTGTAATGATTATAAAAAAAAAATAAAATGATCCACCTTTCTGGGAAGGATAGCTTTGTAATCTATCAGGATACTATTTCAAAAAAAAATAAAATAGCCGTTGGACAGTGGCATTTATTTGATTTTAAAAAAAAAATATCCAAACCGTCTTTTGTTTGTAACGTATTCAATAAAGAAACTTATTTTATTGATGGTGAAATTTCTAACCTAGAAAAGAAAGTAAAAATTGAAAAACCGGAATTATTTGATGAAAAAGATGTTTCCAAAGAAGATTATAAAAAATCCATTGAAAAAATTATAAATTATTGCAATGAAGATATTATTGAAAAATGTATTTTAAGTAGAGTTGTTAAATCGGACTTTGAAATTTCAAACTATTTTGAAATATTTGAAAAACTCTCCCAAACCTATAGTAAAGGGTTTAAATATATTCTCAATCATCCAAAACATGGAATGTGGATAGGTGTTTCTCCTGAAACATTAATTAAGGGGAATTTTGAAAATGGATTTTTCACCCATGCTTTGGCAGGAAGCAAATCAAAAAATGAAAATTTAAAATGGTCTGAAAAAGATTATCAAGAACACAAATATGTGGTTGATTTTATTGAAGAAAAAATTAAAGAAAATGGATATATAACCAAAGAATCTAAAATTGAAGAAGAAATTGCTGGAGAGATAATACACTTAAATAAAGATTTCAATTTTAATTTAGATATTGATTTTCTATCGTTTGTTAAAACTCTTCATCCTACCCCTGCAATTGCAGGTATTCCTTTAGATAAATCATTGGAGATAATTCATGATTTAGAAGTCAATAACAGAAGCCTTTACTGCGGATTTCTTGGAACTATTGATAATAAAAATTGTGATTTAAAAGTTAACTTAAGATGTGCTAGATTTTCTGCTAAAGAAGTTCAGATATTTGTGGGTGGAGGAATCACAAGTCAAAGTAATCCCAATGATGAATTTAAGGAAACTGAAATAAAATCTCAAACGCTATTGTCTGTGATTAAAAAAAAATAGAACTTCGCCCAATGACTTCCGCATCGTTTAGAGTACAAGTAGTTGTTGATTTATTAAAAAAACACCAAGTAAAAAATATTGTTTTTTCACCAGGATCAAGAAATGCACCATTAGTAATAGGGTTCAATGGTGACGACTATTTTAAAACAATGGTATTGGTAGATGAAAGGTCAGCCGCATTTTTTGCACTTGGAATGGCTCAGCAATTGGAAGAACCAGTGGTAATTTGTTCTACTTCTGGCAGTGCTGTTTTAAATTACTCTCCTGCAATTGTAGAAGCGTTTTATCAAAAAATTCCTTTGATTGTTATTACTGCAGATAGACCTCCAGAATGGGTAGATCACGGTGAAGGCCAATCTATGAGACAATATAAAGTTTACGAAAACTTTATTGCTGAAAGTTATAATCTTCCTATGTTGGATCATCCTGATGCTTTATGGCAAACCGGTGTTATGACCAACGAAGCTTTTCATATTTCTAAATTACTTTCTAAGCCAGTTCATTTAAATTTCCCATTTAGAGAACCTTTATATAAAACCGAATTAGAACCAAGTCAAACTGGGAAAAAAATAACTCATTTTAAAACAAAAAAATCAGTAAGCAAAGAAGAGTTAAAAAATTTACAAAAAAACTGGGGACAACACAATAAAAAAATGATTGTGTGTGGTTCTCTTCAAAAGAGCAGCTCCCTGAACAAAATTTTAATAGAAATAAATAAAGATCCTTCAGTTTGTATTTTAACAGAGACAACTTCTAACTTATATAATGAGAGCTTCATAAGTTGTATAGATCGAACTTTAGAAAGAATTAATAATCATCCTAAATTTTTTCCAGAAATTGTAATAACAATTGGCAATTCTATAATTTCAAAAAAACTTAAAAGTCTACTTAGAAAAAATAAACCAAAGGAACATTGGCATGTTGAAGAAACCAACAGAGCACAAGATATATTTTCTTCTTTATCTCATTTCATACCTGTTAAACCAGAAGATTTTTTTAATGATTTTTTAGATGGCTACCAATACAACAAAGATTCCAATTTTAGTAAAGATTGGTATTTAGAATTTGAGAAAAGTGAAGAAAATCATCTTCAGTATCTTTTCTCATGTAAATGGTCAGATCTTAAAGCCCACAACCTAATTCAAAATCAATTAAAAGATAAAAATTTTAATTTACAAATGGGCAATAGCACAAGCGTTAGATATATTCAACTTTTTAAACAGCAAAAAGATTTAAAATACAATTCTAACCGAGGAGTTAGTGGAATTGACGGGTCCTCTTCTACTGCAGTTGGAGCAGCAAGTGTAACTGATGAATTAACAGTTTTAATTACAGGTGATCTTAGTTTTATTTACGACCAACATGCATTATGGAATAAAGAAGTTCCAAAAAATCTTAAAATTATAGTTGTAAATAATCAAGGTGGCGGTATATTTAATATTATTTCGGGTCCGAAAACTACTCCCTACAGTAAGGATTTTTTTGAAACTACACATGAAATAAGTTTGGAAAAAATTGCTGCTACTTTTGAAATTAATTACCAAAAAGCAACCAATGAATTTCAAGCAGCTAAATATTTGAATAATATTTTCAAAAGTAAAGATGCGGAAATAATCGAAATATTTACAGGAAATATTGAAAACGAAAATGTTTTGAATGATTATTTTAAAAATATAAAAAAAGACTAATAGCACTATGGATTGGAATACAGTAAAAGATTATGAGGATATCACTTTCAAAGTTTTTAATGGTGTTGCTCGAATTGCTTTTAATAGACCTGAAGTAAGAAATGCTTTTCGACCAAAAACTGTAGATGAATTACTTGATGCACTTATAATTAGCCATGAAAGCCCAGAAATTGGAGTAGTATTACTCACCGGAGAAGGTCCATCTCCAAAAGATGGTGGTTGGGCATTTTGTGCTGGAGGAGATCAACGTGTTCGTGCCAAAAGAGGATATAAAGGACTGGACGGGGTAAGTAAATTTAATATTTTGGATGTTCAACGCCAGATAAGATTTATGAATAAAGTAGTAATAGCTGTCGTACCAGGATGGGCTGTTGGAGGTGGCCATAGTCTACACGTAGTTTGTGATCTGACTATTGCAAGCAAAGAACATGCTATTTTTAAACAAACTGATGCAGATGTTGCAAGTTTTGATGGTGGATTTGGCTCAGCATATCTTGCTAGACAAGTTGGTCAAAAAAGAGCTAGAGAAATTTTCTTTTTAGGGTTAGACTACTCTGCTAAAGAAGCATATGAAATGGGAATGGTAAATAAAGTTGTTACTCACAATAAACTTGAAAAGACTGCATACGACTGGGGACAAGAAATAATTATGAAAAGTCCTACTGCAATTAAAATGCTGAAGTTTGGTTTTAATTTAATTGATGATGGGCTAGTAGGTCAGCAAATATATGCCGGGGAAGCTACTAGACTTGCTTATGCGACTGATGAAGCCGAAGAAGGTCGTAATGCTTTTTTGGAAAAAAGAGATCCTGATTTTAAGAAATATCCAAAGTTTCCTTAAATATTGTTGTAAATATTTACCACCAACTCTTCAATTCTTTTTCTAATTAAATAATCATTAGATGTAAAATTATTAACCATAATTGTAAATGGATAGTACTTTGAATTTTTATGTAAATATCCAGAATAGCACCTTACCCCGCCCATTGAACCACTTTTACCAAAAAATTCTTCTTCAAATACCGATTCATTTCCAAAATATTTAAGAGTTCCCGATTTACCAGAAATTGGTAAAGATTTAAAAAAACTTTCTTCTCCATTAGAAATCTTTCTTTCTAATTCATAAAGTAAAAGATTATTAAGAGCATTCGCAGAACACAAATTCAATCTTGAGAGGCCACAACCGTCTTTGAAAATCATTTCTTTTAATCCTAATTTATCTTCCCAATACAATTGTAAATAATCTGCAGCGTGATTAATATCAATATCCTTATGATTTAAGGATACTGATTTCATTAAAAGATGTTCTGCATAATTATTATTGCTTTTAAAATTCACACATTTAACTAAGTCTATAATAGATGGAGAAGTATAAACTAGTATAGTATCAAAATATAGATTTTCATTTATTTCAATAGAAATGTTGCCAGTTAAAATACCTATTTCACTGCAGGCATTTTCTACAGCTTGTTTTAAAAAAATTTTTGGATCATGCATAGATATTTTAACAACATAATTTTTCTTGTTTCTTGGAATAGTTCCAGTTAAGGTTCTATTGTTTTGCATTGGGGCACCAAAAGCATAGGATAAATCTCTATTAGATTTACCAACTAAAACACTATTTTCAAGAAAAAAAGAATCTGCAATTGGATCAATTTTTACAATTTTAGTTGATGAACCAATTTCATTACCAGAATTAAAAGAGACCTCCACATAATTGTCTTTAAAAGAATGTAAACTATATCCAGAACCATAATAGTTCCCCAAATCACTCCAAAGCCACTGGTTATTTACTTGGTAATTATCAAAATATGGGTAGATTTTAATTTCCCCAGTGATTGATCTAATATTTAGTTCTACTAATTTTGATTTCAAATCATTAATAAAACTTTTTGTGGGAAAAAACCTGCTTTCTAAACTAGGATCACCAGATGTATTTATTATCAAATTTCCATTTAAAGTTTTAGAATTCGTATCAATTAGCCCTGAACTCAAAACATAAGTATTGTAAACAAAGTCTTTTGACAAATGGTCCAAAACATAGGAAGTTGTGAAAAGCTTTTGTAAAGAAGCTGGAACCAATAATTTTTTAGAATTATGACTTAACAAAACCTTACCAAATTGGTCTTGTAATTTTAAGCTAACAAAGGCATTTGTAATCTCTTTGCTTTTTAAAAATTTAGATAATGAGTTAGAAATTAAATTCTGGGAAAAGAAATTACCTATAAATAAAATTTGAAAAATAAATATTAAAAATCTCTTATTCATAACTACTCTACAAGATATAACCATTAATGAATCCATTGGGTAAATTAGCTTAAAATGATACATTTATTTTTAATTTAAATTAGATTAAAAATTAAAATTATGATTTTCAAATAAAAATGAAGAAAATTCTTAGGATAATCAATCGTTTTAATTTAGGTGGCCCCACCTATAATGTAGCATATTTGACGAAATATTTAGAACCAGATTATGAAACTATACTAATTGGTGGCAAACACGATGAAAGTGAAAAGAGTTCTATGCACATTCTAGACAATTTAGGTTTGAAACCTATAATAATCCCAGAAATGCAAAGATCTATAAATCCATATAAAGACCAAATAGCATTTAAAAAAATTCAAAATATTATAAAGGAATTTAAACCAGATATTGTTCATACACATGCAGCAAAAGCTGGAGCTTTAGGAAGAAGAGCTGCTTACAAAATGGGGGTGAATCAAATTTACCATACATTTCATGGACACGTATTCCATTCTTATTTTGGCAATTTTAAGACGAAAATTTTTAAAGAGATAGAAAAGAATTTAGCAAAAAAAAGCACTAAAATAATTGCCATTAGTGAAATTCAAAAAAGAGAATTAAGTAAAATTTATAGAATATGTCCAGAAAATAAGATTGTAGTAATTCCTCTGGGCTTTGATCTAGAAAGATTCAATACTAATAAAGAGTCTAAAAGAATAGAATTTCGAAAAAAATGGAACTTAAATGAAAATGAAATAGCTATTGGAATAATTGGAAGGTTAGTTCCCATTAAAAATCACATGTTTTTCATAGATGCAATACAAAAAGTATTAAAAAAAAGTGAATTCCCTATTAGAGCATTTATTGTAGGAGATGGAGAAGAAAAACAAAATATCATAAATTATATTAAAAGTAAAAATTTAGACTTCAGCTTAGATTATACACCAGCTACATTCAATTTAACTTCTTGGGTCAAAGAAATAGACAGAGTTAATTCTGGGATGGATATTATCTGCTTGACTTCTCTTAATGAAGGAACACCAGTTAGTTTAATTGAAGCGCAAGCAAGTGGTAAACCCATAGTAAGTACCAAAACAGGAGGAATAAAAAATATTGTCTTGGAAAATAAAACAGCACTTTTATCGGAAAAAAATGATTTACATAATTTTTCTAAAAACTTGTTGAGTCTAGTTAATGACTCTGAAAAAAGAATATTATTCTCTAAATATGGTTTGGAAAAATCAAAAGATTTCCATTATGACAAACTAATTGATAGTATGAAAAAATTATATAAAATTTAGCTTTGAAAATCAAAGTACTTTGATTTTAAAGAAATAATAGTACTTTTGTCCAATGAAATTTGTTTTCAAAACCATATTAATAATTATTTGTCTTTCATTTTTCTTCTCCTGTACGATAAATTCTAATAGAATGTTAAGAACACCCAAGGATTATGAATTTGACAAAATAGAAGCTAGGTTAAATAATATTGAATACAAAATTGATATTAATGACCAATTAACATTTCGGCTTTATACCAATAATGGTTTTCAATTAATTGACAGGTTCGGTTCCAATACTGGTACGGAAGTCCAATCAATAAGATCAGTTCAGATGATTAATTCAACAATTGGAAATGGATCTCTGTATTTAGTCAGGCAAGATAGTTTAGTAGAGTTTCCAATAATTGGAGATCTAAATCTTGTGGGTAAAACTATTAAAGAAGCAGAAACTTATTTAGAAAACATATTTTCAGAGTTTTATGTAGATCCATTTATAGTTTTAGGGGTTTCAACAAAAAGAATTTTTTTGTTTAACGGTGCAAGTGGTGGAGAAGCAAGAGTAGTAAATTTGCTGTACAACAACATGACTCTTTTTGAGGTATTGGCAAGTGCAGGTGGAATAAGTAGCAGCAACAGTTCAAAAAGCATTAAGATTATTAGGAAGACCGATAATGGAATTAAGATATTCAATGCTGATCTTTCTAAAATCGATGGAATTAGTCAAGGAAATATGATAATGCAATCTCATGACATTGTCTATATTACCCCTAACTTTAACTTAGGAAGTGAAATTATTCAAGATATAAACTCTGTATTTTCATTTGTTTCATCCATTACCTTGGTATGGTTAACAATTTCACAAATTAATCTATAATGAATCAACAAGATTTTCAACAAACAGAAGATAACATAACTCGATACAAGGAAAATATTTCAAGCTTATCTCAAGATTTCGAATTGGCTCTTTTTTTGTACCTATCAAATAAAATAAAATGGATTATAGTATCTATACTGATGATTTCTATTTTAGCTTCAGTTATATATTTAAGATACAATCCAGAAATTTTTGAAACGGAAGTTAAGATTCAAATACAAATAGAAGATGAGCCATTACAGTTTATTAACTTAAATACAATTAATAATAGTAGAAATTTAAGTTCTGAAATAGCAATAATTAAATCACAAAAATCTATTGAAAAATTAATTGAAAAATTAAACCTAAATATATTTTATTATAATGAAGGTGAGATAATGACTAGTTTTCTTTACAAGAAAAATTATTATGAGTTAAATACGTTTAGTATAAAAGATTCTTCTTTGATTTCAGAAAAAATTCATCTTAAATATGAAAATAATTATTTTTCACTCGTAAATAAGGAAAAAAAAATAGTTTATGCAGAATTTATAGAAGCAAATAAATTCTTTTCCTCTGAGTATATTTCTGGCATATTAAATATAAATAGTAATTTAGATCAGTTCAAAAAAAATATTGAAAAAGCAGATTCATATTTTATTTTTCCATCTCTTAATCAAAAGATATATGAGATAAAAAATGGCTTAGATGCAAATATTATAAGTAGTTCTGCTCGTACTATTAGGATTATTCATCAACACACTAACTCAATTTTTTCAAAAGATATTTGCAACTCCCTTGCTGATGTCTATTTTGAACATGACATTAATAGAAAACTATTAAGTTCAGAAAAAATAGTAAAATTTATAAATGGCAGAAAAGACAGCATACAAAAAAAGTTAATCTTTAACGAAAAAAAGATTAGAAGTTTTAAAAATATTAACGACTTTGAAAACGTAAATAGTCTAATAGAAAACAAAAGAAAAAAATATGAAGATATTGAGAAAGAATTAATTGAAATTAATTCTAATATTGATCTTCTTAGTCAATTTGATTTGATGTTTAGTGAAAATTTATCATCAGAAATAACTAGTAGTTCTATTAACAACATTAGTTTATTAACAATTATTTTTTATAAAGATAATTTGATAAAGAGAATGATTACTCAGCTTCAAGAAGATGTATTTCAAAGGGATCAATTACTAAAAGACATAACTGAAAATAATAAAAATATTATACAACTAAACAGACAAATTGAAGAAGAAATTTTATATATTAATAAAGCTGTAAAACTTTTAAGAAAAAGGTATGAAATAAGAAAACTAAAAATTAATAATAGTAAAAGTCAACTTAGTTCAATAGAAAAAATCATTCCTGAAAAGGAATTAGAACTAATGAGACTTAATCTAATTTCAAAAATAAATAATGAGCATTATACTCAACTGTTAAAGAAAGAAACGGAACACGAACTTAACAATGCTGGAGTTGTTACTTACAATGAGATTCTTAAAAGCGCAGATGTAAGTGAAATTCCCATTTCTCCAAATAAAATTTTATCTTATATTATTTCTATTATTTCTGGACTTATAATTAGTTTAATAATAGTACTTATAAATTACATAACGCATGACAAAATAACTGCACTTCATGAAATTCATAAATATTCTAATATTGAAATCTCAACTTTAGGATTTATTCCATTTATAAAAGGCAAAATGGAGATTTCTCAATTGGTTGTGGACAAAAAACCAAAATCAATGCTAACAGAATCATTTAGATCAATTAGAACTAACCTTCAATTTATAAATAATGATGAGAATTCAAAAATAATTGCAGTTAGTAGTACAATTTCTGGTGAAGGAAAAACTTTTATAGCTCTCAATTTAGGAGGAATAATCTCCTTTACAGGAAAAAAAGTTATTGTTATTGACTTGGATATGAGAAAACCTAAAATTCACTTAGCATTAGGTACTAAAAATGAAATTGGCATGAGTGAAATTCTTTCTAAAAAAAATAATGTTGAAGATTGCATTAAGACTAGTTCGCTTGAAAATTTAGACTTTATCACTGCAGGAACTCTTCCACCCAATCCTTCAGAGTTAATAATAAGTGAAACTTTTGATAAGATTTTGGATAAACTAAAAAAAACTTATGACATTATAATAATTGACAATCCACCAGTAGGGCTTGTGACTGATGGAATTCCAGTTTTGCAAAAAGCAGATTATCCAATCTATATATTCAAAGCCAATTATTCAAGAAAAAACTTTGTTCAAAATGTGGAGAAATTAATAAAAGAAAACAAGTTAAATAAACTTTCTGTAGTACTTAATGGTATAGATTCTAAACGAAATGAGTATACTAACAAATATGGTTACGGATATGGATATGGATATGGATATGGATATGGATATGGATATGGATATGGATATGGATATGGATATGGATATGGATATGGATATGGATATAACTCAGATGATTCCTATTATACTGATGGAAAATCAAAAAAAGAAAAAACTATATTTGGTAAAATTAAATCCTATTTAAAAAGTTGAAAATTAAAGCTACCAACATCGAAGGTGTATATATAATTAAGCCTACAAAATTCAAGGACAATAGAGGGACTTTTTTTGAATCTTTTAATAAGCAAATATTCCAAAAAAAAATAGACTCCAAAGTAAATTTTGTCCAAGACAACCAATCTCTTTCTTATAAAGGAGTTTTAAGAGGATTACATTTTCAAAATCCACCATATGCTCAAGCAAAATTAGTTAGTGTTATTAAAGGGAGTGTTCTTGATGTAGTAGTTGACTTAAGAAAAGAATCTAAGACATTTGGAAAGTATATTACAGAAGAAATTAACGAATATAACAATCATCAATTATTTATTCCTGTTGGTATGGCACATGGCTTTTTAACGCTTGAAGACAACACAATTTTTAGATATAAATGCTCAGATTTCCATAATAAAGAATCTGAAGATTCTTTATTATGGAATGACATATCTTTAAATATTAAATGGCCTATTTCAAATCCTATTTTATCCAAAAAAGATGGAATTGCAAAAAAATTTACTTCTTTTGTATCTCCATTCTAAAAAATGAATAATTACGATTACACTTTTATTATATACGCTGAATATTTTGTATGTATAGTCTTATTTGGACTTGTAATTAATACAATTCTACTTAAATTCTCAAAAAATTTAGGAATAAGAGATAAAGAAAACACTATGGTTAGGTGGAATCCTATCTCTAAACCTGCTTTAGGAGGAATAACATTCTTTATGGCATTTCTTGTTAGTACTGGCTTTTATGGAATTCTATTTGACCACAATGAACTATTCAGAAATAGAGAAATAATTTGTATGATAGGAGTATTGTGCTTGGCATTTATTATGGGTCTAGCTGATGACGCATACAATACTAAGCCCTGGCTAAAATTTTTTATTCAACTAAGCTGTGGTTTGATTTTAATTTTCGGGTCTTTAAAATTTGATAATGAACAAAATTTCATCATTAAAATATTTGAAACAGACATTTTTAATTATGTAATAACCATCTTATGGATTATTGGCATGATGAACTCAATCAATATGTTGGATAATATGGATGGTATAAGTACAATAACCACAATATTTATATTAATAACTACATTATTTTTTATAAGTTTTCAAAATGGTTTTGAAAAATTTGATTTTATGGTAATTATTGGAGTACTTGCCTCCTTAATTAGTTTTTTATTTTATAATTGGACTCCAGCAAAAATTTATATGGGTGATTCTGGAAGTCAGTTTCTAGGCCTTTTTGTTGCAATTCTTGGTATTAAATATTTTTGGAATTCCTCAATTTACACAACCCATGAAATGATACCTAGCAAACAGATTATGATAGTAATTTTAGTTTTCATTCTTCCAATAATTGATACAACTAGTGTTTTTATTAATCGTATTTCTAGAAAACAATCTCCATTTGTAGGAGGGAAAGACCATACTACTCATCATCTATCTTTTCTTGGATTTAATAATACTCAAATAATATTTATATTTTCTGGGATAGCTTTTCTGTCTTCTTTAATAGCAGCTATTCTCTACAGATTTGTTACTGACTGGTCTTATATTCAAACTATATTATACTTTATTTATTTCTTTGGTATTTTCATAACTTTATATTTAACTACTCAACAACATAAAGAGTTAAGAGAATAGATTATACTTTAGAATACATTATATACCAATGAACAGTATAATAATTGAAGGTGCAAGAACGCACAATCTCAAAAATATTTCTTTAAATATCCCTCACAATAAGCTCGTTGTGATAACAGGACTAAGCGGAAGTGGAAAATCTTCACTTGCATTTGATACTATATTTGCAGAAGGTCAAAGACGATATCTTGAAACATACAATGCATATGCTAGACAGTATGTGGGGCAGCTAACAAAACCTGATGTTGATCATATTTCAGGTTTAAGTCCAGTAATTGCAATTGAACAAAAAACTGTTTCTAAAAACCCAAGATCAACCGTTGGAACAATTACAGAAATCTATGACTTTTTAAGATTGTTATTTGCTAGAGTGTCAACTCCAATTTCTCCTGTAACTAAAAAACCTTTGGTTAGTTACTCAGAAAAAGAAATAATTAATTTAATAATTAAAAAATATCAAGATAAAAAAATATTAATTTCTGCACCCTTAATTAAGTCAAGAAAAGGACACTACCGAGAACTATTTGATCAAATATTAAAACAAGGGTTCACTAAAGCGTATGTGGATGGAGAAATTCAAAATATTGGACTAGGACACCGTCTAGACCGATATAAAACCCACGATATTTCGCTAATTATTGATAGAATATTGATAAATGATAATAATAGAGCTAGACTTCAAAAAAGTATTTCTTTGGCTTTGAAAAAAGGTAAAGATGAAGTTCAAATTTTAGAAAATGACCAAAAGATAAATTTCAGCAAACTATTAATGTGTTCAGAAAGCGGAGTTTCACTACCCAACCCCGAACCAAATCTTTTTTCTTTTAACTCTCCAAAAGGGGCATGTGAAGTTTGCAATGGATTGGGATTTATTCATAAAATTGAATTGGACAAAATCATACCAAATAAAAGAAAATCTATTAGAAAAGGAGGAATTGAGCCTCTGGGTTCTTTTGAAAATAATTGGACTTTCAAACAGATAAATCTACTTTTAAAACACCATGGATTTGAATTAGAAACCCCAATAGAGAAGATTAGCGACGAATGTTTAAACCAGATTCTTTATGGAACCATTGAATTAATTAAAGTTCTTGGAGAGAATGGTGTTCATCAAGTTTTAAATGGTTACGAAGGTGTAGGAAATTTTATTCAGCGTCAACATAAAGAAGGAGGAAATAAAATAAAAAGATGGGCTTCTAATTTCATGAATAAAAAAGTATGTGAAGCTTGCCAAGGAGCAAGACTAAAAGAACACCACAAATATTATCAAATTCAGGACAAAAACATAGGTGATGTTGTTAAAATGGATATAATAGAACTCAAAAATTGGATTGATAATCTGCTAGTGAATTTTAATAAAAATCAAAAATTAATAGCTAAAGACGTTATAAATGAACTATCTAATAGAATTGGATTTTTAATTAATGTTGGACTAGAATATTTAAATCTCAATCTTCCTGCAGCTACTCTTTCTGGTGGAGAGGGACAAAGAATAAGATTAGCATCTCAAATAGGCTCTGAGTTAACAGGCGTACTATATATTCTAGACGAGCCTTCTATTGGGTTACACCAAAGAGACAATCATAAATTAATTGCATCCCTTAAAAGCTTGAGAGACAAAGGAAATTCAGTTATTGTAGTTGAACATGATAAGGACATCATGAAAGAGGCAGATTTAATTATTGATATTGGACCAGGTGCAGGAAAATTAGGTGGCGAGATAATTGCTCAAAACCAACCTAATAAGCTAGATTCTAAAAAATCAATAACTGCTAAATATTTAGCTAAAAAAAATAAAAAACCTATTACCAAAAAAATATCCTTAAAAGCAGGTAATACTTTAAGAATCAGTAAGGCTTCCGGAAATAACCTAAAAGATGTTAGTATCACAATTCCCTTAAATTGTCTTGTTTGTGTAACTGGTGTATCTGGCAGTGGAAAATCAACTCTTATTAACGAAACTTTATACCCCATTCTAAACCAATATTTTTATAAATCTGTTAAAACACCTTTGCCATTTGAGAAAATTAAGGGATTAGAAAATATAGACAAGGTCATAGGAATTAACCAGTCTCCTATCGGAAGAACTCCTCGATCTAACCCAGCAACATACACTGGAATTTTTAATTTTATAAGAGATTTATTTTCTCAACTACCAGAAGCTAAAATAAGGGGATACAAGCCTGGAAGATTTTCCTTTAATGTAAAAGGTGGAAGATGTGAAACTTGTGTAGGTGCTGGAATGAAATTAATAGAAATGAATTTTTTACCTGATGTTTATGTAAAATGTGATAAATGTTTTGGAAAAAGATATAACAGAGAAACTTTGGAAGTAAAATTCAAAGGAAAGTCTATCAACGATGTGTTGAATATGACTATAAGCGAAGCAATAGTTTTCTTTAAAGACATCAACTATATATACGAACGAATAAAAGTTTTGTATGATGTTGGATTAGGATACGTTCAGTTAGGTCAATCCTCCACTACCCTTTCTGGTGGGGAAGCTCAAAGAATAAAACTAGCAGCTGAACTTGGAAAAAAACAAACAGGAAACACTTTTTATATCTTGGACGAACCAACCACAGGTTTGCACCATGAAGATATCAACTTACTTTTAGACGTTGTAAGAAGATTGATAAAAATTGGGAATAGTGTTCTTATAATTGAACATAATATGGATGTTATAATTGAATCTGATTATATTATTGACCTAGGACCAGAAGGAGGAAATAAAGGGGGAGAAATTGTATATGAAGGAACTCTAGATAAGCTCATAAATAATAAAAAAAGCTACACTGGAGAATTTTTAGCATTAGAATATAATTCCTAACTTAATAAAATGAAAGATTGGAACGACATAAAATCTCACGATAGTTGGGAGATTTTCAAAATAATGGGTGAATTTGTAGAAGGTTTTGAAAGGTTGTCAAGGATTGGCCCCTGTGTATCCATTTTTGGTTCTGCAAGAACAAACCTAGATAGTAAATATTACACACTAGCAGAAGAATTGGCTTTTCAACTTACTCAAAAAAAATTCGGAGTGATAACTGGTGGTGGACCTGGAATTATGGAAGCTGGTAATAAGGGAGCAAAAAGAGGTGGTGGAAAGTCAGTTGGTTTAAATATCTTACTTCCATTCGAACAAGAACCTAACATGTATATTGATAAGGATAAAATTATAAACTTTGATTACTTTTTTGTCAGAAAGGTAATGTTTATGAAATATGCCCAAGGTTTTATCGTACTCCCTGGAGGATATGGAACTTTAGATGAGATGTTTGAGGCATTAACACTTATTCAAACAAAAAAATCTGGAAAATTTCCAGTTATTCTTCTTGGAAAGAAGTTCTGGTCAGGTTTAATAGATTGGATCAAAGATATTTTACTCGAAGAGGAGAAAAATATAGATTCTGAAGATTTAGATTTGATTAAAATTGTTGATAGCCCCGAAGAAGCTGTAAAACAAATTGATGAATTTTATAACAAATATCATTTAAAACCTAATTTTTAATTATCAGAGTATTAATTTTTATATCATTAATTTTTCTTGTTAAAAATCATTATTCTCAAGATTTTTTTAACTATAATCCTCTTCCCAAAAATTCTATTGGAATAAACTATGCAACTAATACATTTTATGGGGATATAGAGCATACCACAAAACCAAGTTTATTTATTAATAACAGGCCTAGTGTAGGACTTTTTTATGAAAGGAATTTTTTTTCTAATTTTTCAACTTCTTTAAATATAAATTGGGGACAATTGTCCACCAATAATACTACTGAAAATTTCCAATCTACTATATTACATACAAGTATTGAAAATATTATTTATTTAAAGAAAATAAGATCTAATCAAAATAAAATTATTCCTTTTATTACTTTGGGAATTGGAAGTTTAAGTTTCCAATCTTACTCTGACTTTCTAGACCAGCATGGCAATTATTATAACTATTGGGAGGATGGAAGTATCAGAGATATTCCTCAAATAGATTCCTTGTCAAATTCAGCTAATTTTCTATCAAGAGATTATGAATATGAAACTTCAGTGAGTAATGACTCGGTCAATTATGAAAATTTATATATTCCTGCATCAATAGGATTTCTATGGCAATTTAAAAATATTTTTAATGCTAAAATATTTTTTACTTACAATCAACTATTTACAGATTGGATTGATAATATTTCTGATGGAATTAATGATAAATTTATTTCTATTGGTGTGGCTGTAAGTGTCTATTTTTCAAGGGATGGAGCGAATTATAAAAAAGATAAAAAACAATTTATAAATATTTTTGAGAATCTAGATTCTGATTTTGATGGAATAAAAGATCACGATGACCAATGTCAAAAAACCCCAAAAACCGTATCTATTTTACCAACTGGATGTCCTATTGATAGTGATTTTGATGGATTTCCAGATTTTAAAGATTTAGAGCCAAACTCAAAATCAATACTATTTATAGATGATTCTGGAAGATCAATAAAAAGTTATCCAGGCTATGAAATTGAATTAAAATTTGATACAATAATTCCTATTAGGGTCGATTATTTTTAAAATTTCAGGCTTCTTAAAACCTAACTTATTCGTTCTCTTTTCAACAACTTCGTATTGAAAAAAGAAAACTAACCCTTTCGAATAACAGGGAATCAAGGCTAGATTTGGAAGAAATAAGTAAAAATATGTCCAAAGCCATTCTCATCTTTATTAATATTATTGGATTTTTATTATTTACAATTCTAAATATAAATGACGTGGTTATTACCCACACTGCACCAAAGGAGATAGCAATTGGTCAAGAAGTGGAAGTTAATTTAATTATTAATAAAAATAACTTTTCTGGACCAGGAAGATTGAAACTAGATCTATCGCAGGCAGACGGAATAACAGTAAAAGAAAATATGAGCGATGGATCTTCATTTACCTTTAAAGAAAATGAAGTGTTATTTATTTGGCATGACTTACCAAGTGAAAAAAGTATTGTTATATCCTATACAATTATTGCATTGGAAAATACTACTGGCATAAAAAAAATAGCTGGAGATTTTTCGTTTATTAATGACAATGAAAGAAAGCAACTGGAGGTGCCCGCATTAATTTTTAAAGTAGATTCTGAACTTATTGCAGAAGAAAATAGTAAAGAGAATAATTCATCAACAAGTTCTGTTAGAAGTATTGAGAAGATGGGAAACGAATACTTGATTACGGTCAAAACTACCATTGACAACAACAAAGGCTTTGCAAGAATAAAAGAAGAACTTCCTATGAACTTTACAGCTGAAGCTATTGAAACTGCAGGGAGTGTTTTTAAAAATGCGGATGGTTATGCTAAATTTATATGGACAAATATACCAGATTCTAACAGCGAAATAATAGTGAAATATAAAATAACTAATAATATAGGACTAGACACCAATTTTACAATATCTGGGGTCTTCTCATCTGAAAAATTAATTAGTGAAGGTTATAATAGTGGTATAGATATTCCTGAAACAGAATATGTTCTATACAAAGGAATAATTTCAAATACAGAAACAGACTCTATCGAAGCTGATATCACTGTTCAAGAATATACAAAACAAGATACTTTATTAGAATTAGCTAGCAATAATGAATTAAATACTGAAGAAAATATAGTTAATTCCAAAGATACTGAGGAAGTTATAAATGAAACTATATCACAAGTAGTTTTAGATAGTACAATAGATAGTTTTAAATATGAAATGGAAGATGAAGAGTCTAAGGAATCAGAAGAAGAATTAGTAGTAGAGGTGAAAAAAGAGGAAGTTATAAAAAATATAATTTCAACAAAAAAAGTGAATAACAATGTAGATTATAAAGTCCAAATACTAGCCGGCCACAGAATAATTAGTGACAAGCAAGTATATAATCAATTTAATTATAATGGTGAATATGCTATTGAAACCCATAATGGCTGGATAAAATATACAGTAGGTACTAATTCTAAATATAGTGATGCTAGAGATTCAAGAAATGAATTGAAAAGCTTTAATTTTCCAGGGCCATTTGTAACAGCCTATAATTACGGAGAGAGGATATCAGTTCAAGAAGCACTTATCCTGACAAGTCAAAACTGGATTCCTTAATAAATTAAGTAAAAAGAGGGCTATCTTTTTGGTCTAGCTTCATCTGAAACAGAAACTTTTTTCCTGCCTTTTCTTCTACGAGCATTCAAAATTTTCCTACCATTTTTAGTAGCCATTCTAGATCTAAAACCGTGTTTGTTTTTTCTTTTTCTATTTGAAGGCTGAAAGGTTCTTTTACTCATTTTTTAAAGTTTAAGGCTCGCAAAAATAAAAGATTTTTGGTGGAAACAAAAATATTACCTTGTTATATTTTAAAATAGTTAGATTTATAAAATACTTAAGGTCATTATTTAATGAAATATACTTAAATCTATATGGTATAACATATAATATTATTAATTTCGCACTATAAATTACTAAAGATGGAACGTTCTTATCTAGACTTCGAAAAGCCAATTGAAGAAATTAATAATCAAATAGCTCAAACTATTGAAATTGGAGACAAAGGGCAAGTAGATATTAATTCTACTTTAAAAGAATTAGAGATTAAATTATCCATCACTACAAAGAAAATTTTTGAAGATTTAAATCCTTGGCAAAAAGTACAGTTAAGTAGACATCCCGACAGACCGTACACTTTAGATTACATCAACGCTATAACTAACGGCAATTTTTTAGAATTACATGGAGATAGAAACGTAAAAGATGACAAAGCCATGGTTGGAGGATTTGGAGAGATTGATGGAAAAACCTACATGATAATAGGTCAACAAAAAGGAAGAAATACAAAACAAAGAAAATATAGAAATTTTGGAATGGCTAATCCTGAGGGATACAGAAAAGCATTGAGACTGATGAAGCTTGCCGAGAAATTTAACAAGCCTGTGGTTACGCTTATCGATACACCTGGAGCTTATCCTGGACTTGAAGCGGAAGAAAGAGGTCAAGGAGAAGCAATAGCTAGAAATTTATATGAAATGATGCTTCTTAAAGTCCCTGTAATATGCATAATTATTGGGGAGGGAGCTTCTGGAGGTGCACTTGGTATTGGTATTGGAGACAAAGTTATAATGCTGGAAAACACTTGGTATTCAGTTATTTCACCAGAATCTTGTTCTTCAATACTTTGGAGAAGTTGGGATTATAAAGAAAATGCTGCTAGTGCACTAAAACTCACGGGGAAGGACATGCTCAAAAATAAATTAATTGATGGGATAATTAAAGAACCATTAGGAGGAGCACATGCAGAACCGGAGAAAATGTTTAAAAAATTAAAGACTGAAATAAAAAAAAATATCGAAGATCTTGAAAAACTAAGTCCCGAAGAAAGAATTGAGTTACGTACTGAAAAGTTTAGTAATATGGGTAATTAATTACTTATTATAAACAGGTATAAAGTTTCTTATCGAATCCCCATAACTAGAGAGCAAAGTTAGATTCCCATTTCCACTGTAAGTCCATAGTTCAGTTCCTACAGTTAAATAAACAAAACTACCCATTTCGCTTGGAATTAATTTACTAGCCTTTAGATTTGAAGTAATTGAATTTAAAGTATTCAAGTTAAAATCATATTTGTATAGACCATTAGAGGAACTGAATATTAAATAATTATCCAATAATATTGCATCGTAAATTATGGAATTTTGTATCTCTAAATCTGTATTAATTTGATTCAAATTTTCATAGTAAATACTTATTCGAGATCTATTAAAAAACTGTGAAAATATAGCATACTCACTACTTGAAATAGAGACTATTTTAACAATTTCACTATTTATTTCTACCCTTTGCTTTTCACTTCCAGATTGTCTAAAATAAACTACCAAGTCTCTATCTAAAAAACTTGACGAACTTTCAACTAAAACAATATTATCTTGAAAATTAAATTTACCAAACCATTCTTGAGGATTCGAATAAATAGTATTGATTATATTTCCATTCTTATTATAGGAGTTTATTCTGCCATCTCCTAAAACTAAGTGGGATTGATTACCATCCTCTGACTTAGAACCATCAATAAATAATGGATAATTTGAGGATAATACTGGTACATTCCAAAGTTTTGTAAAATTATTCAAATCAAAGAAATCACCATTTTGATCAGTTCCTACAAAAAGGTGTTGAGATCTTGAATTCCCTATGGATAGCAAATGATTTCCTAGTAATTGTTTAACCAATTGCGAATTTCCTAGAGAGTCTTGGTTATAAATAAAAGTTTGATTGTTGTTGCTGGTTAAATAAATTAATGATTTAAGAGTTTTAGGGATTTCATTTAAATAAATAGTAATATATTCTGAAGTGAAATTACCAAACTCGTCATAAGCTTTTATATTAATAAAGTAATTTCCGCTCAAAAGCAATAAATCTTCTACTACAAATGAAAGATCATATTCAAAATAAGAACTGTCCGCATCAAGATCAAAACCTTGGACAATAGTAGCAGAATTTTCAGAAACAAGATTTACCTCTACTCTATCTATCTTTTCATTATCCATCACATGTCCAGAAACTTTAATATCGCAAGGCAATTGAAAAGACTCATTAGACAATGGACTTTGAACAAGTAAATCTGGTGGATTATCGTCTTTTTTAGTACAACTACAACAGAGTTGTATAAATAAAACTAAAATTAATAATTGAACTTTAAAATTTACTAACATTTGTTAATAAAGTTATTTGATAATTTTTAAAGCATCAAAATCAAATGCATAATCTTTAATAGTTTACATTTGTTTCAATGGAAAATCGAGTTGAAATACCAAAAAGATCTACACTAAAAACTATTACTAGACCACAAGACCTTTCTGGGATAGGAAAGCTCCCCCCTCAAGCAATTGATTTAGAGGAAGCTATTTTAGGGGCACTTATGCTAGAAAAGTCACCCTTAAATGATGTTATAGATATTATTCACCAACCAGAGATTTTTTATAAAGAGGCTCATCAAAAAATTTATGCGGCCATACAAGATTTATTTTCTTCATCTGAAAGTATAGATATATTAACAGTTACTCAGAAATTAAAATCTAATGGAGACTTAGATTCTGTTGGTGGAGCATATTATATTTCTCAACTAACCAATAGAATTGCATCTGCAGCCCATGCAGAATCTCATGCAAGAATTGTTGTTCAGAAATATATTTTAAGAGAAATGATAAGAATTTCTGGAAAAGTAATTCAAAATGCTTACGATGAAACAACTGATGTATTCAATTTATTAGACGAGGCAGAGAGTGAACTTTTCAAAGTTACTGAAGGAAATATTAGAAAAGACTATGAATCTATGGCTTCTCTTCTTTTTAAAGCTCAATCTGAAATAGAGATTGCCATGCAAAAGGAAGATGGTATTAACGGAGTTGGTTCTGGTTTTAAAGAATTGGATAAAATCACTTCCGGTTGGCAAAAATCTGATATGATAGTTATTGCTGCAAGACCGGGAATGGGAAAGACTGCTTTTGTATTGTCTATGGCTAGAAATGTTGCTGTAGATTACGAGCATCCAGTAGCCATTTTCTCTTTAGAAATGAGTTCCATACAACTAGTTAATAGATTAATTTCTGGAGAAGCTGAAATACCAGCAGAAGATATACGAAGAGGTAATTTTTCCAAATCTGAATTTGAACAATTCTTTGAAAGAACCAAATCACTTTCCGAAGCGCCTATATATATTGACGATACCCCCGCGCTTTCAATTTTTGAATTAAGAGCAAAAAGTAGAAGACTTAAACAACAACATGGTGTACAGTTAATTATTATTGACTACTTACAATTAATGAGCTCTGGAGGAAAAGGTGGAAATAGAGAACAGGAAATAAGTAATATTTCAAGATCTATAAAAGAAATTGCTAAGGAGCTTGAAATTCCGATAATCGCACTTTCTCAGCTCAGTAGATCTGTTGAAACAAGAGGTGGAGACAAAAGACCAATGCTCTCAGATTTAAGAGATTCTGGAGCTATTGAACAAGATGCAGATATTGTAGGTTTTATATACCGTCCTGAATACTACCAACTTACAGAATGGCCAGATGGATCTCCATGTAATAACCAAGGAGAAATAATCATAGCCAAACATAGAAATGGTTCTCTTAAAGATGTAAGATTAAAGTTTATCGGTAAATATGCTAAATTCTCAGACCTTGATGGTCTTAGCCAAAATGACTTCATGTACAATGCAGGAATGAAACCAAATAATGATTTTGGAAACGATGTTTCCTCTTTCACGATGCCCTCAAAAATGAATGACGATCCTTCCAATGAAGATCCTTTTTAAATTAAAGAATTTCTAATAATATTAATCTTTAAATAAGAATCGTGAAAAAAATCATTGTACTTTCTGTTTTTCTTCTAATAAATATCTCTTATTTAGCATCATTTATTTTAATTCCGATGGGAGAAGATAACCAGACCAATCATCTAAAAGCTTATGGAATTGCCTATTGGATATTACAAAACGATATTGAAGTTGATTGGCTTTTAAATTACCAAGGAGGAAGCTTTTTGATAAAAAATAATTCTTCCATTCAACAAGAATGTATTATTAGAGGAGTTAGTTTTAATATTCTCACCAATTCCAAGGTAGCGCAAATAAAATCTAATATTGCAAATCCTGAAGTTAACCAGGAAATTGTAAGATTAGAGAAAGCTCCAAAAATTGCAGTTTATACTCCTAAAGGCAAACAACCATGGGATGATGCTGTAACACTTGTACTTTCTTATGCTGAGATTCCTTATGAAGAGATTTACGATAAAGAAATTATAAAAAATGAATTATTTAAATACGAATGGCTTCATTTACACCACGAAGATTTTACAGGACAATATGGGAAATTCTATAGAAACTATAGAAATGCAGCTTGGTATATGCAACAACAAAAAAATGCAGAGCTGAGTGCAAAAGAATTAGGATTTAATAAAGTATCTGAGCTTAAGCTACAAGTTGGGAAATCTATAAAAGAATTTATTGCTGGCGGCGGTTTTTTATTTACAATGTGCTCTGGAACAGACTCTTACGACATAGCGTTATCAGCTGAAAATACAGATATTTGTGAATATATGTTTGATGGAGACAAAGCAGATCCAAGTGCACAATCTAAACTTGAATATAACAATACCTTGGCTTTTAAAGATTTCAAACTTAAGTCTAACCCAATGGAATATGAGTTTTCAGATATTGATGGAACTATGTTACATAAACTTCCAGAAAATCAAGACTTATTTACTTTATTTGATTTTTCTGCAAAATGGGATATTGTACCTACTCTACTTTGCCAAAATCATACAAGAATCATAAAAGGTTTTATGGGGCAAACAACAGATTTTAAATCGAGCTTAATTAAATCTAATGTTTTGGTAATGGGAGAATCCAAAGTTTTTGGAACTGCTAGATATATCCATGGAGAGTATGGAAAAGGGCAATGGACTTTTTATGGTGGTCACGACCCAGAAGATTACAGACATTATGTAAATGACCCTCCTACGGACTTAAATCTGTATCCAAATTCTCCTGGATATAGACTTATATTAAACAATATTCTTTTCCCAGCAGCAAAAAAGAAAAAGCAAAAAACTTAATTTACCTAATAAGAGTTATTTGGCCCTTTTTATGAAAATACTTTCCTGAGGGATTTTTAAATTCTACCTGGTAGACATAAACTCCCATTGGTGCTAGGTTATTTGAATTCATGATTTTACCATCCCATACTTGATCTATATTATCTGAAAATGCTATTAATTCTCCTAGTCTATTATATATAGAAACTTTGTAGTCACTAAAGTCTATCATCTTAATAATTGGTTTCCAATAATTCGCAACTCCATTTAAATCTAAGGCATTTGGTATAAAAACAATTGGTTCGTTTTGCAAGCACTTAATGTTTGAGGTGCTAATTCCAGATAAACCAAAACTTGATTGATTTTCTATTGCTAATATTTGATAACATATTCTACCATCAAATAATGGTTGTAAAAAATTGTCAAAATCATGTAAATAATTTAATCCAGAGTCTAAATCGATAAGCAATTCAAAAGTTGGATTTAAATTATTAGAAGTCAAAATCTCGTACGTCTCTACTCCATTTTCCCAGTTTTGATAGGGGCTCCAAACTAAATTATTTATTAAATAATCTTCGGAGTTGCCATCTAAAAAAATGGACTGCCCAAAATTTGAAAAAGCTACTTCATTAAGACAAGAGTCTGTAACCGACATTTGATATAGATAAGATCTTTCACTTGGATTCACCTCTAAATCATAATATGTGTAGGGAAAAACAGGATTAGCTTCAAAATCAATCATTTCAAAACTTATTCCATTATCTAGAGATCTATAAATATTTAAACTTTTAATTCCTATGCCATTATCACCAATATATTTTACAAAAATTGTATCACTATGTACTTGTACTTGTGAAATATAGGACGATTGTGGAATTGGAGGTTGATTTGCATAGAACTCAACAATGTTTGAAAGAGAGCTTATTGCCAAGGAATCTGACTCCGCTACTACAATAAAACTGTAGTTCATGTTCCCTTGTTGAATTATGTAAGAGTAATTTAAAGAATTAGTGGAGTCTAATAATTGCCAATTTAAAATGGCATCGTTCTTGTAATATATTTTGTAGCTAGAGACACCAAATGGCCAATTGATATATTCATTAAAACCTAGTAAAACCTCACCCGTACATTGTTCATACTGTTGATTTAGTAAAATATTATTGTGTTCATCACCAGCAGAGGAGGTATTGAATTGGGGAGGATTGCCAGAACTACAGCTGTCCATAGCAGCGATGGAGTACTTTACAATGTCGTTTTGAAAGGAAGTTGTTGTAGTATCGTAAAAAGAAGTATTCTGTATTCCAAAAATAGTATCTAAAGGGTTCCAAGATCCATTTGAAAATTTAAAAACTATATAAGCCATGACATCTTGAGCAATACTTGGATTCCAATCAATGTATAGGTGATTATTTGAGGTATCTTGACTTACCAAATTAATTACTGGTGCATCTGGTGCTTGTTGATCTTCAATAAATCCACCATCTAAATTGGATACAAAATCACAAGTGCTGGAGGATAGTCTTACTCTATAATTGAGCCATGATGAGCATAAACTTATATTGTCTTTATAATTTAAAGAATCAATGGGAAGAGAGACTACTTGATTCCAAACAGCTGAAGTTGGTGGATTTGAAGGAGAAGAACTTTCTACAATATATTGACTATTTAAAGGGAGTGTATTTACTGCAACTGGATGATTCCAAGATAGAGCAACTCTTCCATCAAATAAATTAACTAAATCGAAAAATATGGTAGAGATAGTATCGCTAAAATAAAAATTTGACCCTGAAGAACCATACAAACTTTTTATAAAATAGGAAGAAGCATTATTGCCGGCAAAATAATTTTGAAAATTAAAAGAATTAACTGACGGATTAGATTCGGAGCCAATTAAGACAAAACCTCCACCAGTATCTGCAAAAAATTGGTGCTCAAAAAGATTAACATTAGTTATATTTAATGTATCCCACATAATAGAAACTTCTCCAATTTCGTCTATCTGAAGACAAAAGCAAGGGGAATTACATTGTGAATAAGATGTATTAAAAGAAAAAAAGTTAACGAAATAAATCAAAAAAAAGATGGTGAAACTATTTGAGATATTTAAAAACTTATTCATTCTATTTAAACGTAAATATAAGGCTAAAGTTGTATTTCTTAATTGAATTTATTGGCTATTGACATTTGAGACTTAATACTGTTAAATTCTATCATAATTTGTTGGACGATTTCTTGTGCTGTAAAAACTCTATTTATCTGGGAAGATGCTTGTCCAATCTCTAATTCCCCTGCCTCTAAATCTCCCTCAAACATTCCTAATTTTGCACGCCCCCTGCCTAATTTATTCAATAACTGTTCTTTACTCGGGCTAGTTTTATAAAGTTCTTCCAATTCTTGAAAAAATTTGTTTTTCATCATTCTAACCGGGGTTATTTCTTTTAAGGTTAGCCTTGTATCTCCTTCCTTGGCCTTTAGAACCATGTTTTTAAAGTTTTCATGGGCTGAAGATTCCTTACATGCAACAAATCTTGTTCCCATTTGTACTCCGTCCGCACCTAGAATCATTGCTGCTAGCATACTTTTACCATCAATTATTCCACCAGCAGCGATTATAGGAACATTTACAGCCTTTGCAACATCTGGAACTAAACACATGGTTGTAGTTTCTTCTCTTCCATTGTGGCCCCCAGCTTCAAAACCTTCTGCTACAATTGCGTCTACTCCACAAGACTCTGCCTTAAGTGCAAATTTTACACTGGAAACAACATGAACTACTTTAATATTATTTTGTTTTAGTTCTTTGGTCCAAGTATTTGGATTTCCAGCTGAAGTAAAAACTATTGGTACTTTTAAATCAATAATAGACTTAATGTGCTCTTCAATATTCGGATACAATAAGGGAACATTTACAGCAAAAGGTTGATTGGTAGCATTTTTACATTGTAAAATATTTTGTCTTAAAAAATCAGGATACATAGAGCCTGAACCGATTATTCCTAAACCTCCTGAGTTACTAACAGCACTAGCTAATTCCCACCCACTACACCATATCATTCCAGCCTGAATAATGGGATACTTAATTTTAAATAGTTTGGTTATTTGGTTTTTAGTCAATATAGAGTTATATTAAGTAAAATTAATAAAACAATTGTCATGAAAAAAATTATTTCTTTAGTCACAAGCATTTTTATTGCACTTATATTTTATGGGCAAAATGCAAATCCTTCTGTTGACTTTTCTGAGGGAAATGGGACCTTATATTCTTCTTTAAATCAACAAGGACAAATATTTTTCAATGCTTATTATGGTCTTCCAAATACCTTAAGTCCTGGAATTGATTTAAATGATAATTTATCTCTTCCTTTAAAATCAAATGAAAAAATACAATCAACAGGTCCATTGGGTCTTTTAATTTCATACATGATATCTGAGGATATTGGTATTGGATTAGACTTTAATTATTCAAGTTGTAATAAATCATTTGACTATGTAAATTCTTTATTTATAGATTCGACTAGTTACAATATGGATGCGTCAAGAACAATTATTCGAGTAATGGCAAGAGTAGATTATCATTTACACATAAATGATAAACTTGAGGGTTATATTGGAATAGGTGCCGGTTATAGAGATCCAAATAATAATTATAGCTCTACAGATCCATTTTATACTGAACTTATGAATATAGAAGAAAATAATTTTGCTTTTAGACTTTCTGGTGGGCTAAACATATTTATTACAGACCAAATTGGAATTAATTCTGAATTTGGAATTGGAGGCGGCGGTTTGGTAAGGTTAGGTCTATTCTATAAAGTCATGTAAATCAGTTTTAATTAAGTTTGTTAATTCCAAAAAGAATAAAGTAATTGACATAAATAAATATTTTATCAAAATATTTTCTGTTTTAGTTACATTTGTTATGATGAAAAGAATTAGATTTCTCATATTTATAACACTGCTTAATTTAGTGAACTCTTTTTACTCTCAATATGATTTTGAGGGCGCGTCCAATCTTGATATTGGACTAAATCTTGGAGGAACTGGCTATCTTGGTGATATTGGTGGTACAGAAGAAATTGGGAAAAAATTTTTGGGCGATATAGTTTTAAAACAAATCAATATCACTTCAGGAATCTTCGCTAGATATAAACTTAATTCAAAATTCCATATCAATTCTGGAATAAATTATGTTAAGATTAGTGGTGACGACGCAAATTCCGATGGACCTGAAAACAACTACCCAAGAGGATGGAGAAATTTAAGATTTCAAAACAAAATATTCGAACTTAATTCCTCATTAGAATATTCATTTTTTAGAATTAATAACATAGGAAAAATAGCAAGAAATAGAACAAGTTTAAATCTCTATGCTTTTATTGGTGGATCTGCATTTTATCATAATCCAAAAGGTGCTTTTTTAAAAAATGCAAATAGACCTTACAAAGATTGGGTTGAATTAAGAGATTTAAAGACAGAGGGGCAAAAAGAACCATATAGTAAAATAGGAATTTCAACTCCTTTTGGACTAGGTATTATTATCAAAACTAAAGCCTTTTACAAATTTGGATTATATTTTAGATATATGAAAAACTACACCGATTTCTTAGATGATGTTTCAACTGTTTACGCCTATAATCCTGGCGAAGGTCCTGGTGAAGGAATAGCCAATCAATACAATGGCCCTGAAGGAACAGCTAATAGTTTTTCTGAGGGTGATATAAGAGGAAATCCTGAATTCAAAGACGATATTTTTATGTTAAATTTCACTTTTAGCAGAGCAATTTTATCTAAAAAAAACATCTACTACAAAGATTTTTTAATGAAACATAAAATACCTAAAAAATTTCAACCCAAATCAAAGCAAATTGATAAAGAAAATAAGAAATTTAATATTAAAACATTTAAAAAAAGAAAAAGATTAGACTTAAAAAACTTCAAAAAGAAAAAAAGTAATAGAATTATAAGTACTAAATTTTAGAAAAATTATTTTATCTAATTCGAACTTAATTATTGACTTAAATCATACAATTAATTTAATATTTGTATTGTGAGTAAAAATCAACTTTTGTTGATTGAAAGATTAATAGCTGTCCACTTTCCTAAAACAACTAAAGACCATATTTGAATCCAATTTGCATTAGGATTTCCTTTTAAATAATCCTTCCATAATAAATTTACTTTACTCATGCTAAAGTTTGGGTAATATTCAAGATTTGATATAGATTCTTCACAAAAAGAACTTAACTCATTTTTCATCCATTTTTTTAAAGGTAGAACAAAGTCAATTTCGTTTCTTTCAATAATTTGTTCCGGAACCCAACCAATAGTTGAGTCAATAAGTATTTTTTTAGAAGGTTTTAATTTATCAGGCAATGAAAGGACAAACTCTACTAGGTTATGGTCTAAAAAGGGAAATCTAATTTCTAAAGAATTAGCCATTCCCATTCGTTCGTTGTCTCTTAACAATACATTTTGCAAATAAGTTTCTATCTCCAAAGCAGAGATCTTACTAAATAAAGAATAATTATAACCTCTATTTTTAAAAGAAATCTCGCTTAATGCCCAGTTAAATGGATAATTAAAAGATGTAATATTTTTGAAGTCAGTCAAGTCATTTATGATGTTATTTGTAAATATTTTTCTTAAAACAGGATAATAGTAAGGCAAATCAAAAAGTTTTAAATTAAGTATTTCTTCTAATTTTTGAGATTTAAAAGACTGATTTCTTTTTAGTAATATTTTGCCAAAAATATTTCTTAATTGTGGTGGGAATGAATACAACCACTTATTATTTTCTAGCTCCAATACTTGTTTAAAAACTGAAGAGCCTCCAAATAATTCATCTGAGCCAATATTTGATAACGCCATTTTAAAACCCTCATTATTTACTAGTTTTGAAGTGAAAAATGTGCTTATTCCTTCAATTGAAGGATAGTCCATAAAATTAAATGGTTCTTCAATTTGATGTAATAGGTCATCCGAATTAATTTCAAGTTCGAAATGATTGGTTTTATACCTTTTGGCAACAAGTCTTGAAAATTTTCTTTCTTTAATTTCCTTTTCCTTAATATACACAGAGAAAGTATTAATCTTTTCTTTAGAAACTTTACTTGCTGCAGCTATTAGTATAGTTGAATTAATTTCTCCACTTAAAAATATTCCATGTGGTAAATCTGAAACCAATCTTTTTTCAACAGATTCTAAGATTAGTTTTTTTATCTTTTTAAAAGGTTCTTCAGGAAATTTATTTTGTTTAGAATTTTCAAAAAAATTCCAATATTCAAAAATTTTAGTCTCTTGATTTCCAATGACTAAAAATGAAGCTTTAGTAAGAGATTTAACTTTATCTAAAATTGTATTTGGCTGATGAACTGTTCCGTATTGAAGAAAATCTATTAAAGCATCTTCTTTTATACTTAATTCATCATTATAGAATGAATTAATAGACTTTATTGAAGAAGAAAATAAAATACTTTGATTATCCTCTAAATAATATAATGGTTTAATTCCAAATCTATCTCTACATAAATAAAGTTCTTCTGATGTTTTATCCCATAATGCAAAGGAAAATACTCCATTAAATCTTTGAACCATTTCTATTCCCCACTTTTGGAAGGCAGCAATAATTACTTCTGATTCTGATAGAGTCTTGAATTTATAGGATTTAGACAGCTCATTTTTAAGCTCTGATAAATTATAAATAACACCATCATAACTTAAAACAATATTTTTATCAAAAGAAACAAAAGGTTGATTTTGGGTACAGTCTGAATTAATTATAGATTTTCCGTTATGGCCCAAACAAATGGTTGAGTCTAGATATATATTAGAAAAGTCAGGACCTCTATGCTTTGTCAAACTATTCATTAGTTTGACTTTAATTTCTACATCTGTAAAAGACTTGTGATTATAAATACCATTTACAGCAGGCATTAATTACTATAATCTGGATGTTGCAACATTAAATCTAAACCTTGATTTAAGGAAATTAAGTCTTTATTAATAATGTTAATCATTTTAGAATTATCTGGCATTCTACGAGTCATGTCTCCTTCTTTTAAGGACGGCAGATGAATAATTTTTGACTTAGAATTTGATTTTTTGATGATCAATTTTGCAACATCTAATATCTTATATTCTTTAGCGCCGCCAATATTAATCACATCATTCATCATTAAATTTTCTTCTAATATTTTAAGACAAGTATTTATATTATCGTCTACATAACAAAATGTCCTTGTTTGAGATCCATCACCATAAATAGTAATGTCATCTTCTTTTAAAGCAGCTTTTAAAAACTTAGAAATTACAAAGTCTTCACTTTGATTAGGACCATAGGTATTAAAAAATCTAAAAATAGTAAAGGGCAATCCGTATGTTTTAAAATAGGATCTAAAAAAAGATTCTCCTACATTTTTCACTACTGCATAAGGAACTCTAGAATTTAATGGAGTGGTTTCTTCGTTTTGTGGCAATTCTACTGGTTCACCATAAACTTCAGAGGAGGAAGAAAAGAACACACGTTTAACTGAGCTATTTTTAGAAAGTTGTAAAATATTTTTTATTCCTTGAATATCGTTAAGTACCATAATAGGATTTTCTTGAGTTCTCTTCACTCCAACTACAGCTGCATAGTGAAATACATAATTAAATTGATTAACGAGCATTATTTCAGAAATACTGGTATAATTATTTACATCACAATTAATAAAACTCCAATTTGTAAATTCTTTAGAAGGTAATTTTGATTTTGAACCTGTGGATAGATTGTCAACTATAATTATGAAGTAATTGGGGTTTTCCACCAATTTTCTAGCTAAAGCTCCTCCAACATTTCCTGCGCCTCCGGTAATAAGTATTTTGGTCATACGTTGTCTTTAGATTAACAAACTAGACTTTAGAGAAATTTGTTATTCAAATTTATAATTTCTTTTATCATTACAAAATAATTATTAATTATATAAATTATATTAAAACAAAAAGTGCCAAAGAGTACTGCATTAGAATTTTTTTGAAGTCTTTTTTTCATTTAAATAAATATCATAAAATTGTTTAAACTATTAGCTTTATGCAGATGATAATTCTTAATTTGCTTTAAAATTTATTGAAATGTTCAAAGACCCAAAAATAGAATCTTTAATTCATCAAGAATTAGTAAGACAAACCGAAGGAATCGAATTAATTGCCTCCGAGAATTATGCGAGTGAATCAGTAATGAATGCTAGTGGTTCCATTCTAACCAATAAGTATGCTGAAGGACTTCCTAATAAGAGATATTATGGTGGTTGTAAAGTTGTAGATGAAATTGAGCAATTAGCTATTGAAAGGCTTAAAGAACTCTTTGGAGCATCTTGGGCAAATGTGCAACCACACTCTGGGTCACAAGCCAATGCGGCGGTATTTCTAGCATGTCTAACTCCGAGAGATAAAATCCTAGGTTTTGACTTATCTCACGGTGGTCATTTAACCCATGGATCACCTGTCAATTTTTCTGGAAAATTATACGATGCTAATTTTTATGGAGTTGAAGAAGAAACTGGAACGATTGATTACAATAAAGTAAGAGACCAGGCTTTAGAAGTCAAGCCAAAAATGATTATTTGTGGTGCCTCTGCCTATTCAAGAGATTGGGATTATAAAACCTTAAGATCTATTGCAGATGAAATTGATGCAATTCTTTTGGCAGATGTTTCTCACCCATCTGGATTAATAGCTGGTGGAATATTGAACAATCCTCTTCCCCATTGTCATATTGTGACATCTACAACCCATAAAACCCTTAGAGGACCAAGAGGAGGAGTTATTATGATAGGAACAGATATTGAAAACCCATGGGGCCTAAAATTCAAATCTGGAAAACTTAAAAAATTATCTTCTTTAATCGACTCTGCTGTTTTTCCAGGGACTCAAGGAGGTCCTTTAGAACACATAATTGCTGCAAAAGCCGTTGCTTTTAGAGAAGCCCAACAAGAAGAATATAAAACATATATTAAAAATGTAGTTAAAAATGCACAGGTAATGGGTGAAGAACTGATTAATAAAGGCTATAAGATAATATCAAACGGCACAGATAACCACTGTTTATTAATTGATTTAAGAAATAAAAATGTTACTGGAAAAGATGCAGAAAATTCACTTGGTTTGGCAGATATAACTGTAAATAAGAATATGGTACCTTTTGATACGCAATCTCCATTTGTAACTAGTGGGATAAGAGTTGGTACAGCTGCCATCACTACTAGAGGAGTGTCGCATGAGGAAATTAAAATTATCGCTAACTTTATAGACCTAAGTATAAATAATTACCAAAACGAATCTGAATTATTAAAAATAAAAAGCCAAGTAAATGAGTTGATGAGCTCAAAACCTCTTTTTAAATGGTAAAAAATATAAAAGCAAACGATCCGTCCTTAAAATCTTGGTTAGAAATATCTAGAGAAAGTGATTTCCCAATTCAGAATCTTCCATTTGGAATATATTCAACAAAAAATAAAACTAAAAGAGTTGGAGTAGCTATTGGCAACCAAATCCTTGACTTATCTCTGTTGCTTAAACTTGGTTACTTAGATTCTTTATCCTTTTGTAAACATTGTTTTTCCAATGAATATCTCAATAGAATGATGGGGCACGGAAAATTAGAAATTCGAGATCTTAGAAATAGAATTTCGGAATTACTAAATATCGAAAACCCAGAGCTATCTCAAAACAAAAAAGCTATTGCCAAAGTATTAGACTTACAAATTGAATCTGAAATGCATTTGCCTGTAAAAATTGGAGATTACACAGACTTTTACTCTAGTGAACAACATGCATTTAATGTGGGGAGCATGTTTAGAGATCCTGACAATGCGCTTCTTCCCAACTGGAAACATATCCCAGTAGCGTACCACGGCAGGTCTTCTTCTATTATTCCATCTGGACAAGATGTTATTAGGCCAAAAGGGCAACAAAAATTGGAAGACAACGAAAATCCAATATTTGGAGCTTCTAAACTTTTAGATTTTGAACTAGAAATGGGTTTTATAACTTTTAAAGGAAAGCCACTAGGAAACACTATTTCAACAGAAGAAGCAGATGAATATATTTTTGGAATGTGTTTGTTTAATGATTGGTCTGCTAGAGATATTCAAAAGTGGGAATATGTTCCACTAGGACCCTTTTTGGCTAAAAACTTTGCCAGTTCTATGTCTTGTTGGATAGTTACTTTAGATGCCTTAGAACCTTTTAGAACAGCTGGACCAAAACAAAAACCCAAAGTTCTTCCATACTTAGAATATAATGGGAATAAACATTTAGATATAGAATTAACTGTTGCCATACAAACAGAAAATGGATCAAAAAAAGTAGTTGCCAATAGCAACTACAAGCACATGTATTGGAACATGAACCAACAATTGGCTCACCATACAGTTAACGGCTGTAATGTAAATTGTGGAGACATGTTAGCATCCGGAACAATTTCTGGACCCGAAGTAGGTTCTTTTGGTTCTATGCTAGAGATTAGCTGGAAAGGGACAAAACCCGTAAAAATGCCTGACGGCAGTGAAAGAAAGTTTGTTCAAGATGGAGATTCTGTCATCTTTAACGGACGCGCAAAAAACAAATACTTTAACATAGGTTTTGGAGAACTGATTTCAAAAGTTTTGCCACCTAAATAGGCCCAGATGGATGAGGTCTTAGAAAATAAAATGATTTTGAATGCCTACCGAGGTGTTCTTCGTTCTACAAAATCTAGAAGATCTAAAGAAGAAACAAAAATTATAAGAAAGGCTTTCAACCTTGCTGTTAACGCTCACAGAAATGACAGGAGAAAATCTGGAGAACCTTATATTTTTCATCCTCTAGCTGTTGCAAGGATTTGCGGTGATGAAATAGGGCTTGGAACGATTTCTATTGTCTGTGCTTTGATGCACGATACGGTAGAAGACACCACCATTACTTTAAGTGATATTGAAAAAATATTTGGACATAAAGTAAAGTCAATCATAGATGGTTTGACTAAAATTTCTGGGGAATTTGATTTCACAAGCTCTTCTCAAGCAGAGAATTTTAAGAAAATGTTCCTTACTATCCCTGACGATGTAAGAGTTATTTTAATAAAATTAGCCGATAGATTACACAATATGAGAACTCTCGATTCAATGAAAGAGAGTAAAAAACTCAAGATAGCATCAGAAACATCTTATTTATATGCTCCATTAGCCCATAGACTAGGTCTGTTTTCAATCAAAACTGAACTCGAAGATTTATCTTTTAAATTCACCTACCCAAAAGAATATTCGTCTATCACCAAAAAGCTTCAAAAAACAAAAGCTGTAAGAGAAAGATTTATTCAAAAATTTTCACTTCCAATTAAAAAAGAGCTTGACCAGCAGGGTTTCAAATACCAACTAAAAGCAAGAACCAAAGGAATTCCGTCTATTTATAGAAAAACTCAAGAAAAAGGAGTTGATTTTGAAGAAATATTTGATGTATTTGCTATACGAATTATTTTAGATTCTAAAGACGAAAAAGCAGATTGTTGGAAAGTATACAGCATCGTTACAGATTTTTACATTCCTAATCCTGAAAGATTGAGAGACTGGATTTCTTATCCAAAACAAAATGGTTATGAATCATTACACACTACCGTAATGAGTCCAACTGGAAAATGGGTAGAAGTTCAGATAAGAACAGAAAGAATGGATGTAGTTGCAGAAAAAGGATTGGCTGCTCACTGGAAATACAAAGAGAAAACAGAAAACGATACAAGACTAGATAAATGGATTTCTGATATTAGAGAAATAATGGAAAACAGAAGTAGAAATACTACTGAATTTCTCGATGAATTTAAAAATAACCTATACAGTGACGAAATATATGTTTTCACTCCAAAAGGAGATCTTTTTCCACTTCCTTTAAAATCGACAGCTCTAGATTTTGCATTCTCAGTCCATTCTGACGTAGGTGCAAAATGTATTGGAGCAAAAGTCAACAGTAAATTAGTACCGTTAAGTTATGTCTTAAAAAGTGGAGATCAAATTGAAATTCTAACATCCAAAAATCAGATACCTAAAGAAGGCTGGTTAGAATTTGTAATTACTTCAAAAGCTAAGTATAAAATCAAACAATGCTTAAAAGAAGAACGAAAAGAAATTACAGCAAACGGAAAAGAAATATTAAATAGAAAGTTGAAAAACTTGAAAATTAACACCTCAGAAAATAATTTAAAAATAATTTTAAAGTACTACGAGTTCGATCAACACACAGAGTTTTATTATCAAATAGCAAATAATAATATTGATTTAGGAAAAATTAAAAAAATAAGTCAAAAAGGTGGAGAGCTTTATTTAAGCTCTTCCATAACAAAAAGTATTAAAAATACATTTGAATCTTTAGTTAAAAAGGTTAAAAGAGGAGATGATTCAATTCTTATAGGCGATGGAGCAGATCCCAATTTAGATTACAAATTAGCTCCTTGTTGTAATCCGTTACCTGGTGATTCTGTATTTGGATTTATAACTATTAACGACGGAATTAAAATTCATAGAAATAATTGTCCGAATGCTAGAGAATTAAGGTCCAATTATGCATACCGGATTCTGACTGCAAAATGGAAGATTAACCTAGGTGATGCATTTATTACTGGACTTGAATTTACGGGTATAGATATTGTGGGTGTTGTAAAGGAACTAACTACTATAATATCTGAAAATGAAAAAATAAATATGAAGTCCCTTAACTTTGATACTAACGATGGAGTATTTGAAGGGGAAATAATGCTTTATGTTTATGATAAATCTCATCTTGAAAAGCTTATTAAAAAATTAAGAAATATTAACGGAATTGAAAAAGTGGTAAGAATAGAATAATATTCTATTTTTGTTAATAACAAATAAATTCAATTATTGGAAAACTTATCCGATATACAAGAAAACGTAAGACAAGTATTCTCCGATTATCTAAGTGAAAAAGGGCACAGAAAAACTCCGGAAAGATTTGCAATACTTGCTGAAATTTACGGAATTAAAGGCCACTTTGATATCGAAGATCTTTACAAAAACATGAAGAATAAAAACTATCGTGTAAGTAGAGCAACCTTGTATAATACTATTGAACTACTAATGGATTGCGATTTGATTAAAAAACACCAATTTGGTCAAAATAGTTCTCATTTTGAAAAATCATTTCAGTTTAAACAACACGACCATCTAATATTAGAAAACGGTGAGGTGATTGAATTTTGTGACCCTAGAATTCAAAATATTAGAAAAACCATTGAAGAAATATATAATGTGGATATTAATGACCACAAATTGTATTTTTACGGTAAAAAAAAATCTTAAATGTTAGACGTTAAAATTCTAAAAGATTCGGATTATTTGTGGGTGGATATTAAAGGGAAATTAATTATTGATGAGGATGGAAAGAATATGTTCGAACAGATTAATTCTAATATTTCTAAAGAATGCTCAAACATTGTCTTGAATCTTAAAGACCTAGAATATATCAATAGTTCAGGATTTAATAACTTATTAAAAATACTAACCAAGTCAAGAAACATGGGAGGCGATACTTTTCTATGTAATATTAATTCAGTAATTGAAACTTTACTAATTACAACGAAATTAAATACTATTTTTAAGGTCGAAAATAAAATAGAAAATCTTAAGGATTTTGTGAATAAACAATAATATGGGAGTTGATGTACTATTAGGTCTACAATGGGGAGACGAAGGAAAAGGAAAAATCGTGGATGTTTTAACTCCACAATACGATATTATTGCTAGGTTTCAAGGAGGACCCAATGCTGGTCACACATTAGAATTTGAAGGAATTAAACATGTTTTACACACCATTCCTTCTGGAATATTCAGAGACAATGTTGTTAATGTAATTGGTAACGGGGTAGTTATTGATCCCGTTATTCTTCTAAAGGAAATTAAACAACTAGAAGAATTAAATGTGGATGTGGAGTCGAAATTATTAATCTCTAAAAAAGCACATTTAATACTTCCAACCCACAAACTTTTAGATCAAGCTTCTGAAATCTCTAAAGGAAAACATAAAATTGGATCGACTTTAAAAGGGATAGGGCCTACCTACATGGATAAGACTGGTAGAAACGGATTAAGAATTGGAGATATTAAAAGTCCTAATTTTCATGAAAAGTATCAAAAACTAAAAGAAAAACACTTCAATCTACTTAAAAATACCAAACTCTTAAAGGATCTTGAATCTATAGAAAATGAATTTTTAGAAAGTATTGATTATTTAAAGAAGTTCGAACATATTGATAGTGAACACTACTTAAATAATGCCTCTATAAATGGTAAGAATATTCTAGCTGAAGGTGCTCAAGGTAGTCTTCTTGATATTGATTTTGGAACTTATCCATTTGTTACTTCTAGTAACACCATCACAGCTGGAACATGTACTGGTCTTGGAATCGCTCCAAATAAAATAAAAAAAGTAGTTGGTATTTTCAAGGCTTACTGCACTAGAGTTGGCAGTGGTCCTTTTCCATCTGAATTAGATAACGAAGTTGGGGAAGAAATAAGAAAATTAGGCCATGAATTTGGCGCTACTACAGGAAGAGAAAGAAGATGTGGATGGATAGATTTACCAGCACTAAAATACGCCATTATGATTAACGGAGTAACTGAACTTTCCATGATGAAAGCAGATGTTTTAGACTCTTTTAAAGAAATTTATGTTTGTACCCATTATGTTCAACAAGGAGAACAAATAGATTATTTTCCTTTTGAGCTAAATGAAAATACAAAGCCTGTTTTTAAGAAAGTTTCAGGCTGGAATCAAGATATAACTAAATGCAAAAAAGAAAAAGATTTTCCTAAAGAGCTTTCCAGTTACATAGAATATCTTGAAAAAGAACTTGAAGTTCCAATAAGTATTGTCTCTGTTGGTCCTAACAGAAAAGAAACTATTATAAGGTAGAAGATATACTATTGAAATGAAACCATCGTTTAAAATTAAATGAGAATTGTTTTATCAATACTAGCTATCTTCTTTTTAAGCTCCAATTTTAATCTATATAGTCAGGGAAAAAAAATAAACTTTTCTTCAAAAGAAAGCAAAGGAATAACTTCCAATAGTAGGAAATTACTTATCCTTTGGAATAATGTTTTATTTAAACATGAATCTTCTCTTATGAAGTGTGACAGTGCTATTTACGAAAGGTCTAACAATTCATTCATAGCGTATAAAAACGTTGAAATTAACGAGAACGATAGTTTAAAAATTTATGGCGATAGTATTCATTATTATGGAGATATTCAAAAAGCATATATATATGGAAATGTTTCTGTTAAATCCAATAAAATTAATTTAAATACGCCATCCCTGATTTATGATAAAAAAACAAAAATTGCTTATTACACAAATGGAGCTACAGTAAGAGATTTAGAGAAAGGTTATAAAATAGAAAGTCACAAGGGAGCTTTTAAAACACAAATTCAAAGTGTTTTTTTTAAAGAAAACGTTGTTTTAACCCATGAAGATTATAAAATAATTAGCGATACTTTAATTTATCACACCGACAACCAAAGGTCAGATATTATAGGAAATACAGAGATTATAACTAATAACAGCTCTATATATTCAAACAAAGGATGGTTTGATAGCCAAAATAACAATGCATCCTTTAAAGGAGAAGTTATTTTAAAAAGTAAAAATCAAAAATTATTTGCCGATAGTGTTTTTTACAACGAAATTTCTGGTGAATCTTATGCTAAAGGAAATGTACTGATTAAAGACGATAGTGCTAAAATAATAATAAGAGGAAACTACGGCATATACAATGAGAAAACAGACTCTATTAAAGTTTGGGACAATTCCATATTTACCCAACTAGACAGTTCGGATACAATAAATATTTATGCAGATCAATTTATAAGATACCATGACTCGTTGAAAGAGTTAATTATTTGTTACAACAACGTTGTTATCAACGGAAATTTAATTAACGGAGATTGTGACTCTATTTATTATAACAAGTCAGATTCTACTTTAAAATGTATTAAAGATCCTATTATTTGGTTGGATAAAAACCAGGTGACAGGTGAAAAAATAGAATTCAAGGCATTTGAAGGAGAAATATATAATATGTTCGTTACTAATAACTCCATGATAATAACAAGAAAAGATAGTATTCATTACGATCAAATAAAAGGAGATCAAATTAGCGGTCACTTTAAGAACAATGAACTAAATATATTAGATGTAAATAAGAATGGACAGGCTATTTATTATACCAGTGAAGAAAAAGACTCTTTAATTAATGAAATAAATATTATTTCCTGTGAATCTATGAAACTCCACATGAACGAAAATAAAATTGAAAAAATAAAATTCTATTCTAAACCCGATGGAAAAACTCTTCCTCTAGAAGGTAATGGGGAAAATATTTATTTGGATGACTTTAAAATTATTTCTAAAAGAAGCTATCAAGAAAAAAAAGTCGTTGAAAAAGGCGATTCTCCAAACGGAAGGTAAATTTCATCAGAGTTTTTTGTACTAAAAGTATTACAATAAACAGTGCTTTTATTGACAGACCCCTTTTTTATTATGGCTTCTAAATTTTTGTAGTTATGTACCACTATAGAATCTTGCTGAACAAATGCAATATTTGTCCTATTAAGTAAATCTAAATTAAATCCTTCATTAATTTGATTTATAAATCTTACCTGGGCGTCTACTGCCCTTCCGCACATTCCATCTGGAAAATAATCAGCTCCAACAACCAATAAATTATCTTTAATAAATTTTAATTGTCCATTGACAGGCTGGCCATGCGATTTCCAATCGTCTACAAAATCTTTAAATAACGAGGTAATATTTTTTTTGGTAACACTATCTATTGAAGCAGGTGAAATATATAGCCAAATTTTAGATTGAGGGTGTAGGTTCTGAAAAATCATAAATCTGCAGCGTTTGAAATGAGTTCTGCAATATCTAAAACTTTGACTTTCTCTTCTTTTTCAAAATGTTTGATTCCATCTGTCATCATAGTATTACAAAATGGACATCCTGTAGCGATATAGTCTGCATTTACTTCAATGGCATCCTGAGTTCTTTCAATATTTATTTCCTTATTCCCTTTTTCAGCATCTTTAAACATCTGAGCCCCTCCAGCACCACAACAAAGTCCTTTTGCTTTAGACCTTTTCATTTCTACTAGTTCTGCATCTAATTTTTCCAGAACTTCTCTAGGTGCTTCATATACATCATTTGCTCTTCCTAAATAACAAGGGTCGTGAAAAGTAATTTTTTTTCCGTCAAATTTTCCTCCCCCTTTCAATAATAACCTACCCTCTCTAATTAGTTGATTTATCAATTGAGTATGATGAACCACTTCAAAATCAGCTCCAAGTTCAGGATATTCATTTTTTAAAGTATTAAAGCAATGTGGGCATCCCGTAACAATCTTTTGTATTTCGTATCCTTTTAACAATTCTATGTTTTGAATAGCTTGCATCATAAAAGCAAACTCGTTGCCTGCTCGTTTAGCAGGATCTCCAGTACAAGATTCTTCAGCACCAAGAATGGCAAATTTTATATTGCAATAATTTAAAATTTTAACTATTGCTTTAGATATTTTTTTTGCTCTGTCGTCAAAGCTACCAGAACAACCAACCCAAAATAAAATGTCTGGACGCTCATTATTTGCAATCATCTCTGCAACTGTAGGAACTCGAAGTTTATTCATTTCATTACTCATCTACCCAATTATTTCTATCTGCCTGTGCAAACTGCCAAGGAGCTCCGTTATTTTCAATATTAGTAAGCATACCTGCTAATTCAGATGGAACTTTAGATTCTTCCATAACTAAATATCTTCTTAAATCTATAATTATTGATAATGGGTCAATACTTACTGGACACTCTTGAACGCAGGCATTACAGGATGTGCAAGCCCAAATTTCCTCTTCTGAAATATAATCTCCCAATAAAGATTTGTTGTCCTTAAAATCGGGACCATTATTTCTTTTGTTTGCTCCAACCTCTTCTAGCCTATCTCTAGTATCCATTATTATTTTTCTAGGACTTAATAATTTTCCTGTTTGACTTGCTGGGCATGCAGATGTACAACGGCCACATTCAGTGCAAGTGTAAGCGTCCATTAAACTTTTCCATGTTAAATCTTCAACATCTTTGGCTCCAAATCTATCCGGGACCGATGCTTCTCCTTGTGCAGGAGTTGCATAAGGATCAAAACTTGGGTCAAACATTTTTAGCACTTCTTCTTTCACAGAACTTAAATTATTAAAAGCTCCTTTGTTATTTAAATTACTAAAATAGGTGTTGGGAAAAGCCATAACAATATGAAAGTGTTTTGAATAAGGCAAGTAATTTAAAAATCCAAAAACAACCAAAATATGACCCCACCAGCCCACTCTTTCTAAAATTATCAATGTCTCAACATCAAAATAATTAAAAAAGTAAGGTGCTGTAAATGATGAAATCAAAAAACCAAAAGATCCACTTCCTGCCACATGAGATTTACCTTGTAAAAATAGAGCTTCATCTGCACCATTCATAGTGAAAACACAAACCAATAAGACAATTTCTAGATAAAGAATAATGTTACCATCCAGTTTTGGCCATCCAGTCATTTCAGACATTTTAAATCTTGGTACCTGAAGTAAATTTCTTCTTGCTAGAAAATACAATGTGGAAATAAATGCCAATACAGAAAGAACTTCTATAGTACTAATTAATAAAACATAAATCCATCCTAATTTGTTGAGGAAAAATCTATGACTTCCGGATATTCCATCTGCAATAATCTCTATCAGTTCAGTGGAAGTAAATAAGAATGCTACATAAATAAAAAGATGTAATAACGCAGGAACAATACGCTGAAACATTTTTTTTTGACCTAGTGCAACTAATAAAGTAGTTTTAATTCTTTGAGCTTTATTATCAGATCTGTCAAGTGGTTTACCTAACGATATATTTTTTCTGATTTTAGAAATATTGAAGCTAAAAAACCCAAATCCGACAACCAGAAGAACAATAAAAAGCAATTGGCTAATCATAGAATATTAAAATGTTACTTATTTGAAACTTAGAGAATCAACTGCAAACTTTTTTAAGAGCTTTTTATCTCTAGAATCTAAAATGCTTTTGTCTTTTTTACCAAATATACTGAATTGAACATATCGTTTTGGTTCTGTTTTAATATTTTCTACTAGTCTAGTAGCCTCGTCAATCATTTGTGTAACGGATAAATAAACTGTAGAGTCGTTAATTAATCTAGTAAGTGTTCCATCCCCATTTTTAATATCGTAAAGAATCATATTAACTTCTTCTAAAGATTCTTTAGCATTATTGATAGTACCCTTTATATCAGACGCTATAAGAGAATCTGAAAGTTGAGCAGTATTATTTAATATTTTATTAATTGCTTGATTACTTTCCTTGAGATTGGTTGTAACTGTTTTAATATTAGAAACAATCTGGGTGATATTATCTTTTTCGCTTCTTATCAAACTACTTATCTGAAGGGATACTTTCTCCAAATTTTTAATAGAATTTTTAATGCCATCAAAAGATTCATCTAAATTATCTGTATTCCTACTAAAAATTGCCTCAATGGTCTTAATAGCTGAATCTGCTGTGCTAATTAGTTCATTGGTTTTCTTTTCAAGTGGAATTAAACGCTCATTTATCTGATCTTCCAATGCTAATGACACAGAGGATGGGATAGTATCTCTAGAATTATAATAATCTAATGAATCTCCCCAAGAAATGTCTAAGTAAGAACCAGAAAGTAAATCCGAGTTTAATAACACTAGAGATCCTTTCTTGAGCTTTAAAACATTAGGATCTGTCAACTCAAATTCTACAACTATGTTATTTAAATTATTTTTTTGAAAATTAATATTGGTAATTATTCCTACCTGTAAACCATTTAAGTTAACTGGTCTTCCAGTTGAAAGTCCTTCTGAATTGGAAAACACACTATAGTATACAAATCTAGATTTCCATATTTCTTGACCTTTTAAAAAAAACGATCCTACAATTAGAACACTAATCCCAATTAAAGTAACTATTCCAATTAAAAATTCTTTTTTAAGTTTCATTTAGCAATATTTTACGGCTTTTCCCAATTTAGTCTTTTTCCGTCTTGGAATGAAACTACAAAAGCAGATTCATATCCAGATTTTTTAGCTTGGCTTAAATGCTCATTAGCACTTTTCATATTTGAGCTAAAGCCAAAAGTATATTTGTAATAATTTCCACTAATATACACTTCTACATCTTTTAAACCATTAAAGTTTTCGGGAAGTGTTGGAATTTTAACACTTGATGTTGCTATTTGAACCTTATATATTAATCCTGTATCTTTAGGATTCTCATTCTGTAAAACACTCTTTTCTTGCTTATAGTCAGATAAAGATTCGTCAACATTATCGTATTTATTTTTATAATTTTTAAAACCTTCAAAAATATGATTTGCTAATTTTAATTGCCCACTTTTTGAAATAAGCAACTTTTCATCTCTGGGATTTGACAAAAAACCTAGTTCCAATAAAACAGCTGGCATTGTTGCTCTGTAAAGAACCATGAATCCAGCTTGCTTTACACCTCTGTCTCTAAGCCCTAATTTCAACCTACAATCCTTTTGAATTGCATTAGCTAAAATTAAACTTTGATCTAAAAATGCATTTTGCCTCATGGATAATGCTATATAAGCATCTGGATCATTTGGATCAAACTCAGAATAAGTTTGCTCGTTATTTTCCTCCATTAAAATAGATGAGTTTTCAAACTTAGCCACTTCCAAAGCTGCTTTTGATTTATGCAACCCAAGAACCCATGTCTCGAAACCATTTGCAGAGGGCGCTTCAATAGCATTTGCATGAACTGAAATAAATAAGTCAGCTCCAATCTCATTAGCTATTTTAGCTCTTTTAGCCAATCCTATAAACCTATCGTCATCTCTGGTAAAAATAACTTTTACATCTGGAAATTCTTTCTTTATTAAATCCCCTAAAAGCAAACTAACTTTTAAAACAACCGTTTTCTCGAAATTGTTGTTTGGACTTACAGCTCCTGGATCTTTACCTCCATGTCCTGGGTCAATTACAACAGTATTTATACCTAATCCTGTCTGAGAGTTTATCTGAATTAAACAAAACAACAAAAGAACTAAGGGAAAATATTTTCTTAAAATAAGTACCATTATATTTGTATAATTTTATTTCATTTTAATCGTTAATAAAAATAATCCTTTCTAAAGAGAGTCTATTTATACATGTTTAAAAACCAAAACAAATTTAAGCTGCAAATTGAATTGATTAAAGGTTATTCCTTTGTTTTTATACTCTTTTTGGTGTTAATAAACAGTAATTCATTATTTGGACAAATAGAGAATAACCAAAAATCAAGCCAATTAAAGGATGCTCTGAACTGGAATGCAAAAGATTCTATTATTTTGGATATGAGTAATAAACAAACACATCTTTATTCTGAAGCACATATAGACTATGGAGAGATTATTTTAGATGCATGCTACATTAAATTTGATTTTGAAAGTAAAATTGTATATGCAAAATATTGTTTAGATAGTAATAATCAAAAAGTTGGCAAACCCGTTCTATCTGACGGATCAACTTCTACCACTTCTGACTCACTGAAATATAACTTTAAAACAAAAAAAGGGATAACCTATGAAGTGCTTCTTCAGGAGGGAGAAAGTTTTATTCATGGAGAAAAAGTTAAAAGGCAAAATAATGGTGACGTTCATATTAGGAATGCTCTTTATACTACATGCGATTTAGAACATCCACATTTTTATTTCAAACTAAGAAAAGCAGTTATCAAGCCCAACGATAAAATTGTTTCTGGCCCTGTAAACTTACATATTGCAGATATTCCTACTCCTCTTGGTTTGCCATTTGCCTTTTTACCCAACAAAAAAAATAAGAGTTCTAATGGTCTTATTATTCCAAATTATGGAGAATCTAGAGCACTTGGGTTTTATTTACTTGGTGGAGGATATTACCATCAGTTTAAAGGTGGCAAACTTAGCACGTCAATAACTGGCGACATTTACAGTCTAGGTTCTTGGGGGGTTAGTAACTCTACAAGTTATAGAGTTAGATATAAATACAGTGGCCAATTCTCTTTAAATTACAGAAATACTGTTCAAGGTGAAAAAGGGTTTGAAGATTACAACAAAAGCAAAGATTTCTTTGTAAAATGGAACCATCAAAATGATGCAAAACTTAATCCAGGAACTACTTTTAGAGCATTAATCAATGCTGGAACGACCACCAATTTTAGAAATGACTACAACAATATTTCAGCACAAAACTATTTGACTAACACCTTTAATTCCAACGTTGCTTGGAGTAAGAAATTTAAAGGCTCAATATCCACTAACTTAAGTGCAAATTTAAGACACAGCCAAAACAGTAATTCTGGATTAATGACTTTTACACTTCCAGAAATTGCATATAATGTAAATCGATTTTATCCATTTAAAATGTTAAGAAAAAATAGTATTAATAAAAACTTCATCCATGAAATAATTGATCAAACGAATATTAATTATCAAATGAATACCAAAAACCAATTGAGTTTAAGTTCTGAAAATCTTCTTAACAATAATATAGAAAGTTTACTTTCAAAATCAAAAAACGGAATGAGACATAATCTAAGTGCTTCAAGTTCTATAAAGCTTTTTGGAAAAAACGTGACCATCAACCCTTCTTACAAACTTTCTTCCTTATGGTATATGGAACAAATTAATAGAGCGTGGGACAATTCCGAAAATGAGATAATTAACGATACTGTTAAAGGATTTTCTCAAATTTATTCTCAAAGTATAAGTGCTTCTGCAACAACTAAAATTTATGGATTCTATAGTTTTGCGAAATTTCTTTCCGGAAAACATGGAACTAAAATTAGACATACTGTCACACCAAATATTAATTTTAGTTATAGGCCAAATACTCATCCATGGCAAACGTATCAGTCAGATTCTTTAGGCAATACTCAATCTTACTCTCCATTCTCAAATAATATTTATGGAACCGTTAATTCATCTGAGTCAGGAAGAATTGGTTTTAGTTTAATCAATTCTTTGGAATTAAAAAGAAAAAATTTAAAAGACACAACAGAAAAGGAACCATTTTTGAAATCAAAAATTTTAGAAAACCTTAGTATAAATTCCGGATACGACCTTATTAAAGATTCCTTCCAACTAGACAACATAAGAATAATTGGAAGAACAACCCTTTTGAAAAAAGTTAATTTAAGGTTTGCTGGTCAAATAGACCCTTACCAATATGAAAATGGACAAAGAATAAATCAGTATCAATTTTCTAAAAATAATAGCATAGGAACTCTGAAATCTGCAAATTTTGCCTTAGGGACCAGTTTGAAATCTCCAAAAAAGAACAACAAGGAATATAAAAGTGAGAAAGGAAGTAAAGAAGAACTAGAAGTAATCAATTCCAATCCAGACATGTATATTGATTTTAATATTCCCTGGACTGTAGGAATAGATTACAAAATTGATTACAGAAGAGCAATTAGCGCTACAATGGACACTTCTTTCATCACTCAAAGTATAGGTTTAAGAGGAGACCTAAGCATTACCAAGAACTGGAAAGTTTCTTATATGACAAACTACGATTTTGTAAATAAGGAGTTTAGTTTTACTTCCATCAATATTGCTAGAGATCTTCATTGTTGGCAAATGAGCTTCAATTGGATTCCTATAGGATTTATGAGAAGTTATAACCTGAATATAAGTGTGAAGTCCTCGATACTTCAAGACCTTAAATTACAAAGAAGAAGAACCTGGTACGACAATAATATTCCTTAAATTTATATATGAAATCAACCATAGAAATTCCAAATGCACCATCTCCGGTAGGACCATACAGTCAAGCTATTAAATACAATGGATTAACTATAGCAAGTGGTCAAATTGCAATAGATCCTAAAACAGGTATTTTAGATACCAGTTCTATTGAAAATGAAACCCTCCAAATATTAAAAAATATAGATGCTCTTCTTGAAGCAGGAAATCTGAAAAGAGACAACATATTAAAATGCAGTATTTTTTTGAAGGATATGAATGACTTTAATAAAGTAAATGAAATTTATGGAAGCTTTTTTAGTAAGCCATATCCAAGTAGAGAAACCGTGGAGGTTGCCAGACTTCCTAAAGATGCAAATATTGAAATTAGTTTTATTGCTGGGGAATAGTTAATTACTCAAATTTAAAAATTCGTTCCAAAGTGGGTCTACAGGTGGATTTGCGAAAATAGTTATTTCTTCTTTTTTAACTGGGTGCATAAAAGAAATTGATCTAGCTAACAAATGAATACTACCATCTTTATTGGTTCTTTTTGCACCATATTTCACATCTCCCTTTATTTTACAGCCCATATGACTAAGTTGCACCCTTATTTGATGGTGGCGACCAGTCAATGGATTTATTTTCAAATAGTAATAGTTTCTACTTCTACCAATTAGGGTATATTTTAAAACCGCTTTTTTACTTTGTTTGACCTCCACATCGTAAGCTCTAGACTTGTTTTTTTCTTGGTTTTTTTTGAGCCAATTGGTTAATTCTCCTTCTTCAAATGGTGGCTTTTCCTCCACAATAGCCCAATACTCTTTCTTAACTTCCTTGTCTCTGAAAAATGCATTCATTCTTGCAAGCGACTTAGATGTTCTAGCGAAAACAACTACTCCACCAACTGGTCTATCTATCCGATGAATTATACCTAAAAAAACATCTCCAGGCTTGTTGTATTTTTTTTTAATATATGCTTTGACATTTTCCGCGAGAGTAACATCCCCTGTCTTGTCTGATTGAATAATATCTCCAGAAAGCTTTTTCACAGCAATAAGGTGGTTGTCTTCAAATAATACTGAAAAACTTAGATTAGTACTGTTCTTTTTCATTGGGGAAATCTTGAGATTTTACATCTTTCTTAAAATTACTACAAGCTTTTAATATTTCCTGATGAAGGTTATGGTACCTTCTTAAAAATCTTGGAGAAAATTCTTGGGTAATTCCAAGCATATCGTGTAAAACCAAAACTTGTCCATCTACTCCGCCTCCAGCGCCAATTCCTATGACAGGGATTTCTAACTTTTTAGCAACATTGGAAGCTAGTTTTGCAGGAACTTTTTCTATAATCAATGCAAAGCAGCCAGCCTCTTGTAATAAAAGAGCATCTTCAATAAGAGCATTTGCTTCTTCTTCTTCTCTTGCTCTAACTGTATAGGTTCCAAACTTATAAATTGATTGAGGAGTTAAACCTAAATGACCCATTACAGGGATACCTGCAGAAAGAATCCTTTCAACAGACTCAATAACTTCTTTACCACCTTCTAGTTTTACAGAATGAGCTTCTGCCTCTTTCATAATTCTTATTGCAGATCTTAGGGCTTCTCTTGAGTCTCCTTGATAATTTCCAAAAGGTAAATCTACCACGACTAAAGATCTATTTATTGCTCTTATAACAGAAGAGGCATGATAAATCATTTGGTCCAAAGTTATGGGCAAAGTAGTTTCGTGACCAGCCATTACATTGGAAGCAGAATCACCTACTAGAACCACATCAATTCCAGCCTCATCTACAATTTTTGCAATTGAATAATCGTAAGCGGTTAACATAGAAATTTTCTCATTATTCCTTTTCATTTCTTGAAGAACATGAGTGGTTACTCTTTTTATATCTTTGTGTAGAGACATTTCAATTAAATTTTATACAAATTTGATACATTATTCGAGATTTTCTTAATAATTTTTAGTTTTTAAAATAATATGAGTGCTTTTAATAAAATATGTAGCTATCATTTTACAGTATTCTTTTTTTTACTATTGCCATTTTATTGCTTTTCCAATCATATAAATGGGGTCATCTCCAACAAGAACGGAGAGCCATTACCATTTGCATCGGTTTATATTAAAAATACAACATATGGTGTTAGCTCTAACGCATTCGGAGAATATTTTATAGAACTAAAACCAGGAAAATATACCATAGTTTATAGTTACATAGGCTATCAAAGCAAAGAAAAAATTATTACCCTTAATGATATTGCTCAAAAGGTTAATATCACTCTAGATGAAAATGATCAAAACTTAATAGAGTATGAAGTTGTGTCTAACACGAAAAATAAAGCTCTTGAAATAATTGAAAAAGTAAAAAAAACTAAAAAAAAATATATCCAAAAAAGTTTTACATCTAAAGAGTACTCTAAAAACACCATAGAAAAAAGACAATTTAAATTACAGAGAAAAGACACTATAGAGAAATGGGAACTAGATACTTCTAAAACCATTAATTTCAAAAATGATGTACTTAAATTTGTAGAATCTTATGGGGACTTTTATAGCTTAGAATCCAATAAAAAAAGCTGGTCTTATGAAGCTTATCAAGACTTTGCTGACACCAAAAAAGAACAGGATTTTGTAATTATACAATCTTTTGAAGATTTTGGAGAATATAATATAACACCACAATATGAAGTGGATGATAAATATGAATTTTTAATAACCTTATCCGAAATAGAATTTGATTTATTTGAAAATAATATCGACATTAAAATTGCCAATAAACCAATAGTTTCCCCACTTGCCCCTAGGTCAAGAACCTATTACAAATACGATTATATTGGATTTATTCCACAGAAAGATTCCACTAAAATTCACAAAATTCAAGTTTCTCCAAGATTTAAAAATGAATTATTGCTAAAAGGATTATTATTCATTGAAGACTCCACTTTTTCAATAAAGTCAGTAGAATTAGAATTAAGTGGGCCTATTCAATCTGAATTTAATTTTGAGAACTTTCATATTATTCAAAACTACAAGAAGTTTAAAAGTCAAAATTTAATCGAAAGAAAAATTATTGACTACACAATTAAAGAAGAGATTTTCAAAATAATAGGAAATGCAGTAATTATAAATTCCAACTTCCAAATTATTGACAAGCTTCCAGATTATTTTAAAAAAAATCAAATAAAATTTTTTAGCGACTCTGCTGAGTTAATTTCCGATCAACAATGGAATGGATTTAGAGCCATAGATTTGAAAAAGAATGAACTTGAATATGTTGAATATACAGATAGTTTAAGAAATTATTACCAAAGTGAGGAATATGCTTTAGAACAAGATAGTTCTTATAATAAAGTCACCTTATCAAAAGTGCTTTGGGAAGGAATAGGACAAAAAAACAGGTTTAAAGGATATTCATTTTATATATGGCCGATAATATCTCAGTTCAATTTTTTTGGAATTGGTGGATACAGACACAATCTTGGTTTTAATTACAATAAAAATATAAATGATCAATTTAAAATAAGTACAGAAAATAGAGTAGATTATGGCATAGTAAATAAAGATTTCAAAGGTTCTACCAATATATCTATTATTTCCAATGATGAAAAATACAAACAGCTTACTGTAGGAATTGGAGATGAGTATAAGCCCATAAATAGATTCCCCTCAATTTCAACTGCTTTTTCTAGAAGTAATTACGTAAGATCTCAACAAATACAAACAGCCTACAGAACAGAAATAGTAAATGGCTTATATGGGGAAATTAAAATAGAATATTGTCTACAAACCCCAATAGATAATTTAGATTTAGAAAGCGATATATTCAACTCTACCGATTCTATTTTGGAACTTCCTCCTTTGTCATTTGAACCTTACAAAAAATTTGAAAGTAGAATTCAATTAACATGGCTTCCTTTTCAAAAATATTACTTTAAAAAAAATAAAAAAATTGTTCTTGGAACAAAGTTTCCTACAGTTAATTTTATCTACCGAAAAGGTATTCCTAGAATTTTAAATAGTGAGGTGAATTTTGACTATTTAGAACTAGGGGTAAATGATGAGTTTACTATTCCTCATTTAGGAAAATCAAAGTGGAATATTCAAATGGGAGCTTTTGTAAATAAAAGAAGTTTAAGAGTAATTGAGTGGAAGTACTTTAGAGGTTCAGATGTAGGTTTTTTTAGCAATCCTCTTTCCTCGTTTCAACTTTTAGGAAATACTCTTTTCACAGAAAACTCGTACTTAAGAGGCAATTACGTTCATAGTTTTGATGGAAATATTTTCAATAAATTGCCATTAATTAGCAAGCTAGGTTTGGAACTTTCTGCTGGAATTGCCACACTAATTATTCCTGACCAGGATTTTGCACATCTTGAGTCCTTCATTGGAATTTCTAGACCATTTAGAATATTTGGAGGCTTGGTGAAATTTGGAGTATTTGTATCTAGCTCTATTAATTCTAATGGTAGTTCTAAATTTGAGTTAAAAGGCGGAGTTAATGGATACGATTCATTTAGAAACCAGTGGGATTATTAGTTCTTAAAAGGGATAACTTTAAGAACCTCAACAAATAAACTCCAAAATTTCTGAACTGAGGCAATGTGAACTTTCTCGTCTGGTGAGTGTGGATTTTTAATAGTTGGTCCAAATGAAATCATATCTAGTCCTGGATATCTTTCATTTAATATTCCACATTCTAAACCTGCATGACATGCTTGAACTTTAGGGTCTGAATCAAACATGTTTTTGTAAAGAGAAACCATAATATCTAAAATTTCAGAATCCGTATTTGGAGCCCATCCTGGGTAAGAACCAGAATGTTCAACCTCAGCACCGATATTTAAAAATGAGGCACCAATTGTTTTAGCGATATCTAGTTTTGAACTTTCTACCGAACTTCTTTGTAAACTTTGGGTAATAAAACTCCCCTCTTTTAAAATCACTCTCGCCAAAGAAGAAGAAGTCTCTACTAAACCACCAATGGATTGGCTCATTTTAAAAACGCCATTAAAAACAGAATATATAGCATTTACCACTTCATTAGAGTCAATTTTTGATAGTCCATGCGTTATAGAATCTATATTATTTACTTCAATTTTTAAATCAGGTTCAGATTTGAAAAATTCGCTTTTAATTTCAGCTGCTAAATCATCTAGTTGATTTAAAAAATCTTTACTGTCCACTACAATCTTAGCTACAGATTCTCTTGGAATAGCATTTCTTAGGCTTCCTCCGTCAATTTGAGAAAGTTGAAGATTATAATTTAATGCTAATGCTAAAATTCTATTCATTATTTTATTGGCATTCCCTCGTTCTAAGTGAATATCCATTCCTGAATGACCACCTTTTAATCCTTTTACAATAATTTCAAATCCAATACCACCGGATATCTTTTCTTGCTTATATAGTTTTGAAGTATTGGTATCTATTCCACCAGCACATCCAATACTAAACTCGTCATCGTCTTCGGTGTCAAGATTCAACAATATTTCTCCTTCTAAAATCCCCTTTTCTAGTTCAAAGGCACCAGTCATTCCAGTTTCTTCATCGATTGTAAACAATGCTTCAATAGTTGGATGTTGAATTGTACTACTAGCTAAAAGTGTCATTATTGTGGCAACTCCCATCCCATTATCTGCACCCAAGGTTGTTCCTTTGGCTGTTACCCAATCTCCATCAATATAACTTTGAATTCCCTGAGTTAAAAAATCAAATTCTGTATCTGCATTTTTTTGGTGAACCATATCCAAATGACTTTGGATAATTACGGTTTTTTGGTTTTCACTTCCTTTAGATGCAGGTTTCTTTATAATAACATTTCCACATGGGTCTACATAGGTAGGTAAGCCGAGATTAAGACCAAAGTTTTTAATAAATTCTATGACTCTTTCCTCTTTTTTGGAAGGTCTTGGAACGGCATTTAAATCTTCAAAATTATTCCATAGTTCAACTGGTAATAAATCTCTTACTTTCATTTTAATTCTCTTTTATAAATTTTATAACCTCCATAGTCTTGTACAACTTTTAGATTTTTAGCTTTTTCTAACTGTTCAATAGCCTTATTGTTTTTAACAACAAAATATGCTGCTTTATCCAGCTCACCATTAATTAACCAACTAAGAACATAACTGTTGAATGTTGTTTTTTCTTTCCTATTTAAGTCATTTAATGAACTTTTATTAAATCTATTTCTTAAAATCTCATTTTTCTTAATGTATAGAAAATCTGTTGACTTCAAAGGCTCAAATTCCGAATAAAAGTAATGCGCATAACTCTTATAACCTACAGTTGTTAAATACTTTTTTTCTTTGGATATTTTCTTGTAAAAAGAAATTACTGAACCTTGAGTTATATTTTCTATTTTAGGAATGGTAAACTTACTTATTAAAGAAAAAAATAAGCCGATGATTAAAGAATAGGAAACTAAAGAAAGTAAAATTTTAGATTCAAATATTGTAAGCCAAATAATACTTCCTAAAATAAATGAGGAAGGAATAATCCATTCCCAACCAATCCAATTCAGTTCAATATTCAAAAGCTTTTGAACATATAAATCATTAATCGAATTAATCAAAAACTCATTTTGGTGGATTAAAACATAAAATGCAACCATTAAAATTAACCCGATTAAAATGCCGGTAAATGATAATGAGTATTTCAAAACCCAGTGAAAAGATTTGCCAATATATAGTTTGTAGATTTCAATGGAGGCTAAAAAAGATAATGGCAAGTAAGCCATAGATGAGTAATGAACTATTTTAGTACTAACTATTGTAAATAAAATTAAAATCACCCATAAAACAATCCTCATCATTCTTTCAAAAGCAATGCCTGAACCAGAATCTATAAAACTATTTCTAAAAGCAAAAAAAGAGAAAGGAATACAACCAAAAAGGACAACTAAAAAATGGTAATAAATAGGTTGTTTATGTCCTGCCACTGGATGTGAAAATAATTCTATTTGGTACTGCAAAAACTCAACTAGAAACCAAGGGCCTTTGTTTAATAACTCAAAAAAATACCATGGAGAAGAAACCAAAATCACGGTTACAAAAAAGAATAATACATGTTTAAAAGGAACTTTTATTTTGTACAATAACAAGTAAATGAAACAAGACAGAAGTACTATTAAAAGTCCTACTGGACCTTTACATAGGATGGCTAACCCAGCGAAAAAACTTGATAAAAAAATATATCTGGAATGTTTAATTTGAATGTAATAAAAGAAAAAATAAATAGATAAGAAGATAAATAAATTAAAATATGGATCAATAATACCAGATCTGAAATATAGATTAGGCAAAAATCCAGCTATAAAAGCAATAGACCATATCCACCCAAAAGTTGTATTTTTAAATCGAGTTCCAATTTTAAATAAAATAATTGGAATTATAATTGATAATAGAGCATTAGGAAATCTTGCAGCAAAGCTAGTTATCCCAAATATTTTAAAAGAAATTGTTTGAATCCAAAAAAATAAAGGTGGTTTCTCATGAAAAGGCTCAAAATTAATCATCACTTGAGAAAAATTATTTGACAATAACATTTCTCGAGACGACTCAGCAAAATTAATTTCATCCCAATCAAATAAATTAAAATCCCCAATTGTTGAGAATATAAAAATACATGCATAACAAGAAAAGAAAAGAATTGGTTTTAGATTTATTTTTAAGAAGTTCATTCTAATCTTTAATCTTGTTTTTATTAAATAATAAAGGTTCTATATATTTAAAAGTTAATATGGGAATTAAAGATCCTATTAAAGCACCAGCTAGAACGTCGATTAAAAAGTGTTGGGATAAATAAATTCTAGAAAAACCCACAATATATGCTAGAAGAACAAGTAATAATGGAAAGTATTTTTTTTTCATGAAAATACAAATACTCATGCACAAACAAAATATTGATGCGGTATGTCCGCTTGGAAAAGAGAATTTTTCATAAAGCTCTACTCCGTCAATCATATTCCAAGAACCATCTTCAATTAGACTCTTAAAATAAAAACTAGGTCTGAACCAATTAGAGAAAACAACTCGTTTTAAAACTTGAATAAGGATGGTATTGATTATTAGAGAAATCAAAATAGATGTGCCATATTTCTTATTTGCAAATAAATAAATCAATGCAATTAAAAAAACAAATCTACCATCACCTAAAAAAGTAATGTATTTGAAAAATTGATCTAAAAAATTATTGTGGGAAGCATTGACAATTATAGAAAAATTGCTGTTTTGAAATATAGCTAAAAATAAAATCCCCAACAAGTATAAAAAATCCCATAACAGCCAATGATAACTAGTTAAATTTTTTGAAAATCTATCAATCATTTTTTACTTTAAAATTTTCCAATTTATAATTCCAATTTTAGTAAGAAAGTATTTTATGGAAGTCCATAAAACTCCAATTCCATAAACGGAACTTCTTTGAAAATTAATGGAGGATGCTTCCTTAAAATATTTAGTAGGACAGGTAATTTCTCCAATAAGATGGTTTTTAAACATAATTTGAGCTAGCATTTGATTGTCAAAAATAAAATCATCTGAATTTTCATTAAACTTAATATCTCTAAGTACTTCACTTGAGAAAGCCCTAAAACCAGAATGGTATTCTGAAAGCTTTTGATTCATTAAAATATTTTGAATTAAAGTAAGTATTCTATTTGCAAAATACTTGTAAATTGGCATGCCACCTCTTAAAGCACCTTTCCCCAATATTCTCGAACCTATTACTACTGGATATAAGTCATTTGCAATTAAGCAGCACATACTTTCAATTAATTTTGGAGTATACTGATAATCTGGGTGCAACATAACCACTATATCAGCGTTTAATTCTAAAGCCTTATTGTAACAAGTTTTTTGATTTCCTCCGTAGCCTTTGTTGTACTCATGTCTTATCACATGATTAATTCCTAATTTTTTTGCTAATTCATAAGTATCGTCTGAACCATGATCGTCAACTAAAATAACTTCGTCAACCATAGGAAAAGGTATTTCATTGTAGGTTTTTTCAAGAGTTTTTGAGGCGTTGTATGCAGGCATAACAACAACTACTTTTTTTGACTTAATCATGTATTATAAATTCCCTCAAAATTACAATTAATAATAGGAATTGTCATGAAAATTAGATTAATTCATTATTTTGCATTTCAAGATAAAAAAAATGGATTTTAAAAATATTAAAAATATTACTGGAAGTTTCTCAAGCAAATCAGTTAAGGGAGATTTTACAGGTGGATTAACTGCCGCCATCATCGCATTACCAATGGGATTAGCATTTGGATTACAAAGTGGCTTAGGGCCTCAAGCAGGACTCTATACTGCCATTATTTTAGCTCTTTTAGCATCTATTGTTGCGGGTACTAAAACCTTAATTAGTGACCCTACAGGTCCTATGACAATTGTTGCTGCTACTATTATTGCAGAAGCTGGATTTAATGGCGTTGGTAAAATACCTGTGGTTATTATTTTATCATTTGCCCTAGGTGGAATTTTTCAAATAATGTTTGGTCTTATTAAAGTCGCTCAATATGTAAAATATATTTCTTACCCCGTTCTCTCAGGTTTTATGGGAGGAATTGGAGTAATTATAATCCTTACTCAGTGGCACACCTTCCTAGGTGGAGAAAGACCAGGAGGAATTATTGATATTATTTTGGATTTACATACTCCAATAATTGAATACCACTGGAGTTCAATTATTCTTGGTTCTCTTACTTTAGTTTTTATTTATTTCATTCCTAAAATATCAAAAAAAATTCCTGCAGGATTACTTTCTTTGATTATAGGAACTCTTATTTCATTCACCTTTAAAAAAGAATGGGGTTGGCATTGGGATTATTCTACTATTGGAGAAATTCCAAGTGACCTTCCTCAAATTGTTCTTCCTTTTAGTGAATTTTTAAATATTTCATTTTCTGAATTTAGTATTGCAGTTGTTAGTGGATTGACTTTAGCTGGATTAGGAACTATTGACACATTACTTACTTCCGTAGTTGCAGATAACTTAACCAAAACTAAACACAATGGAAATAGAGAACTTATTGGCCAAGGGATAGGTAATTTTGTTGCAGCACTATTTGGAGGGCTCCCTGGAGCTGGGTCCACCACTGGAACAGTTGCCAATATCAACTCCAATGGTAAAACAAATATGAGTGGGATTTTTAAAGCTATGTTTCTACTAATTGTTTTAGTGGGATTGGGACCTCTACTAAAAGATGTTCCAAAGCCAGTTCTTTCTGCACTTTTAATTTCTGTAGGAATAGGAATAATTGATTTCAAAGGAATGAAAAAATTATTCAGCTTGAAAAATAGCGATTCATTAGTGTTGCTTCTTGTGGTGGTACTAACAGTATTTGTTGACTTATTAGTGGCCGTAGGAATAGGAATGGTACTTTCTTCATTTTTCTTTATGCAAAGAATGGGAGAATTAGTAGACCAACAAAGTAAATCTGGAGATATCAATGAAATCGAGAAAAAATTAAAAATTCCAGAATCTATTAAAAATAGAATTATGGTCTATGAACTAGACGGTCCTCTTTTTTATGGTTTTTCTGATCAATTTAAAGAACAAGCAGAAGCTATAATTGGTAAAGATGCTGTTATAATAAACATGTCTCAAGTGCCTTATATAGATGCTTCAGGAACTTATGTCTTAGAAGAGGTAATTAAAAACTTTAAAGATAAAAAGGTGGAAGTAATTCTTGTAGGTGTTAAAGATCACATATTTAAGCAGTTCGAAGAGTTTAAAGTGATTCCTAATACACTTGCAGAAGAAAAAGCATATAATTCTGTGAGAGCAGGACTTAAATATTTGAAATTTCAACTAGAGGAAAAGAAATAAACAAAAACAAGTTTTCATTTTTAGAATTGCTATTTTTGTAACGTGTATAAATTTCTTGTAAGACCCTTATTGTTTTCTTTTGATCCCGAGTGGGTTCACTATTTCACATTAAACGCTCTTAAATTATTAAATAAAATACCTTTATCTAGCTGGTTATTTAGGAAAATTTACTCTTATGAAGACCCATCTCTTGAAAAAGAATTGTTTGGGATTAAGTTTAAAAATCCAGTAGGATTAGCTGCAGGTTTTGATAAAAATGGCAAGTATATTAAGGAGATGTCCAATCTAGGGTTTGGATTTATTGAAATCGGTACCATCACTCCAAAACCTCAGCCAGGAAACCCAAAAAAAAGACTTTTTAGAGTGCAAAATGATTTAGCAATAATCAATAGGTTAGGGATTAATAACGATGGAATTTTTATCTGTGCTGAGAGACTAAAGAAAAATAATTCAGATGTTGTAATTGGAGGAAATATTGGAAAAAACTCTACAACTAGTAACGAAAATGCAGATGCAGATTATATTCAGAACTTTGAAACGCTTCACCAGTATGTCGATTATTTTGTTTTGAATGTGAGTTGTCCAAATGTGAGTAATTTCACCAAGCTTCAGGATGTTGAATTCTTAAAAAAACTAATTCCTCAATTAAAAAAAATAAATTCTATCAAACCAAAGAAAAAACCAATTCTTATAAAAATATCACCAGATTTAAATCGGGATCAATTAGACGAAACTATTGAATTAATTTTGAGTGAAAATTTAGACGGAATTATTGCTACTAATACAACTACAACAAGAGAAAATCTTAAAACCAATAAGAGTAAAATTGAAGAAATTGGAAATGGTGGACTAAGTGGAGAACCTTTAAAAAACAAATCAACAGAAGTAATTAGATATATTTCTAAGAAAACTAACGGAAATTTGCCAATTATTGGAGTTGGTGGCATTATGAATTCAAAAGATGCGTTAGACAAAATCGAAGCAGGAGCAGATTTAATACAACTTTACACTGGTTTTATATATGAAGGCCCAAGTATTGTAAAAAAAATAAACCAATATTTAAGTAAAAAATAATGAATCACAACATTAAAAATGTCATTGATGAAATTCAACCACTTAGAGAAAAGTTGAAAAACCATGAATTATATGAATCTCTAAAATCTATTGAGGATATAAAAGTTTTTATGGAATCTCATGTTTTTGCAGTATGGGATTTTATGTCCTTGCTTAAGGCATTACAAAATCTTCTTACTTGCACTAAAATTCCATGGACACCAAATCTCGATTCAAAATCTGCAAGATTAATCAACCAAATTATTGTGGATGAAGAGTCAGATTTAAATTACAACGGAGAACCTAAAAGTCACTTTGAAATGTACTTGGAAGCTATGGAAGAAATTCAAGCCAGCACATTACCAGTTAATGATTTTATTAATAGAATTAAGGAAGTTGATACTACAGTTGATTTTATCAATAATTATAATATTGATTCATCCGTTCAATCGTTTTTAAATTTCTCTTTTAAAACCATAGAAGGTAGAAAGTCTCATGAAATAGCTGCAGCTTTTACTTTTGGCAGAGAAGAAATCATTCCAGACATGTTTATAGAAATCATCGAACAAACTGAAAAATCAAAAAAAGTATCTCTTGATAAAATAAATTATTATTTGCAAAGACATATTGATTTAGATGGGGATGAGCATGGACCATTAGCACACGAAATGATTGTTGGATTATGTAAAGAAGATAGTTTAAAGTGGCAGGAAGTTACTAAAGTTAGTATAAATGCATTAGAGGAAAGAATTAGACTTTGGGATTACATAAATGCAACCATTAAATCTAAATACCATTCTGAAAATAAAATAAAAAATTCAATATTTGCTAATGCCTAATAATACAATTGAATGAAACTTGGGATTGTAATATACTCTGACCATCCTGAAACAGTATGGAATGCTTTTAGATTAGCTAATTTCTCATTAAATAAGAAAGATCAAGTTAAAGTTTTTTTAATGGCCCAAGGGGTTGAATCGGAATCTCTTGGCAATGAGCAGTTTAATATTCTTGATCAGATGAACAAATTTTTAGATGCCGACGGCACATTACTAGCTTGTGGAACTTGTATAGAAATAAGAAAAAAAGACAGCACTGAGTTGTGTCCAATGTCTTCCATGGGAGATCTTTACAATATAATTAAAGAATCTGATAAATTAATTAGCTTTTAGATTCACTTATTAGAAGCAAGCCTAGAAAAGACAATGCAGCGTTGTAAATTATCAATTCTGCTCCAAATTTGTAGGTTCCCAAAAACGGAATCTTTTCTTGACCATGAAAGTACCAAACCATAGCAACAATTACAGGAACTACAATAGAAATTATTGGAACCCATTTGTCCTTAAGTTCTCTATTGGTAATAATTCCAAAAAAGAACAATCCTATTAGTGGTCCGTAAGTAAATCCAGCTAATTTAATAAGCATCCAAATTGCAGAATCATTTGAATAATTTCTCAAAATTAGAATTATTATAATCAATAAAAAGGACATTAATAAATGTGAATTTCGTCTGATTTTGTTCTGGGATTCAACAGGTTTATCTTTGATATTCATGAAATCAACTGAAAACGACGTAGTAAGAGAAGTCAGTGCTGAGTCGGCACTAGAATAAGCAGCAGCTATAAGGCCTAAAAGAAATAAAATCGGAACTACAATTCCTAAAGAACCACTATTGGCTATTTCAGCAAATAACAAATCTGTTCTTGGGGTTTCTACTTTTAAAACGCCAGATCCAAACCCTGTTTTTTCAAAATACATAAATAAAAGAGCACCAAGAACTAGAAAAATTAAATTAACTACAACTAAAATACCGGCAAAACTAACCATGTTTAATTGTGCTGATTTTAAATTTTTGCAACTTAAATTTTTTTGCATCATATCTTGATCTAAACCTGTCATTCCAATAGTAATAAAGATTCCACCAAAAAAATGCTTCCAGAAATAATTGCCTTGTTCCCAATTTTCAAAATAAAATATTTTAGAATATCCACTATTTGCTATTTCATTAACGAAACCATTTTTTTGAGACAAGTTTAAAGCATCCCCAATCAACCAAACTGTAATTACAACAGATGCTAACATGAAAAATGTCTGAATGGTATCTGTCCAAATAATAGTTTTTATACCGCCTTTGTTGGTATAAATCCAAATTAATAAAACAGATGTTATTACAGTGATTTCAAACGGTATTCCAATATCATCGAACAAAATTAGTTGCAGAACACTGGAAACTAAAAGAAGACGAATGGAAGCGCCTATTAATCTTGAAAGTAGAAAAAACCCTGCTCCAGTTTTATAACTCCAAAAACCAAATCTTTTCTCTAAATAAGAATATATAGAGGTTAGTTCCATTTTATAATAGATAGGAAGCAAAACATAAGCTACTATTAGATAGCCAATAAAGTAACCAAAAACCATTTGCATATAACTAAACTGGTCTGTAGGGCTAAGTCCATATTCTGCAGAATATTTGGCAACAGAACCAGGGATAGAAATAAAAGTTATCCCAGATAAAGAGGCTCCAATCATACCAAAAGCAACAATGTACCATGGAGATTTTCTATCTCCAGTAAAAAAAGAATCGTTGGAAGCAGATTTGGAGGTGAAATAAGAAATCAATACCAATAATAGGAAGTATAAAATAAGTACAATGAATACTATTGTAGTGGTCATAATTATTAATCTTGTACCAATTTAAGGATTGTAAATCGACCTATTATCAAAGTATAAATAAACTATTCAGTTCCAAGAGTTAATAAAAATGAGAATTAGTGCATAGTTTGGTGTAGCATTTTTAAATTAGCAATATGGATTTTAAATCTAAATTATTAAACGATGCTGTTGAACAAATGTCTAGTCTTCCTGGAATTGGAAAAAGATCTGCATTAAGGCTGGTACTTCATCTTTTAGACCAGAGCGAAAAAGAAGTAAAAGATTTCACCCAAGCTTTTCTAAGCTTAAAAGAGCATCTTAATTTTTGTAGTGATTGTTACCATATTACAGAACAAAAAATATGTGAGATATGTAGAAATCCATCTAGATCAGAAGAACTAATTTGTGTTGTTCAGGACATTAGGGATCTTCTTGCAATCGAAAGCACTCAACAATTTTATGGTAAATACCACGTTCTTGGGGGAGTAATTTCCCCAATGGATGGAATAGGTCCAAATGATTTAAAAATTAATCAATTAAAAGAAAGAATTGTTAAGGAGAGTACAAAAGAAATTATTTTAGCTCTTCCAGCGACTATGGAAGGAGACACAACTAATTTTTATTTGTATAGAAAACTTCAGGATACAAATGTAAATATTACACTAATTTCAAGAGGAATTGGGGTAGGTAATCAACTAGAATACATTGACGAACTAACTCTTGGCAAGTCTTTGTTGGACCGATCTGTTTATAAAACAAATATTACAAACTAATAAATTTGGAGCTATCGGTAATCATAGTAAATTATAATGTAAAACACTTTCTTGAGCAATGCTTAATTTCTGTTAAAAAAGCTTTAGTAGGAATTGAAGGAGAGATTATAGTGGTGGATAACAATTCTGTAGATGGTTCCTTAAACCTTATAAATAATAAGTTTAGTGAAATTGTACTTATAGCCAACAAAAAAAATACTGGATTTTCTGTTGCAAATAACCAAGGAATACAGATTGCAAAAGGGAGCAATATTTTATTGTTAAATCCCGATACGGTTATTCAAGAAGACTCCTTAAGAAAATGTTTGGAGTTTTTTGACAAAAATGAAGATGCAGGTGCTGTAGGAGTTAAAATGTATGATGGGAATGGAAGGTTTCTTCCAGAATCTAAAAGAGGATTACCAACACCTAGTGTTGCATTTTATAAGATTTTTGGTTTGTCTTCTTTATTTCCAAACTCTAAAACATTTGGCAAATACCATCTTGGATATCTTTCACAAAATGAAAATCACAAAGTAGATGTTCTCTCTGGTGCTTTTATGATGATTAGAAAGAAAGTACTAGACGAAGTGGGCTTATTAGATGAAACATTTTTCATGTATGGAGAAGATATAGATTTATCCTATAGAATTAAAGAAGGAGGATATGAAAATTACTATTTTTCAAATACAAATATAATTCATTATAAAGGGGAGAGCACTAAGAAAAGTTCGGTCAATTATGTATTTGTTTTTTACAAGGCAATGGTGATTTTTGCAGAAAAACATTTCTCTAAGCAGCATGTTAAAACATTTTCTAAGCTAATAAATATTGCCATTTATTTTAGGGCAACAATTGCACTTGCAGAAAGAGTTTTAAAAAGATGGATTTTACCAATTATGGATTTTATTTTTTTTAACGGTTTTATTTTTGGGATTTCTTCCCTCTATCAAAACTATTCTGGAATATCCTTCCCCGAAGGGACAGTAAAATACATCATTCCAATATATGCTTTAATATGGACAATTTGTAATAGTTTGTTTGGGAACCAAAGACCGCCAGTTAAATATTCAAATCTTTTAAAAGGAAACTTAACTGGTCTAATTATTATATTATCACTCTATGCTTTATTGCCAAAAAGCATTCAATTTTCAAGAGCAATTATTTTGGGCTCCTCCTTAACATGTTTACTAATAAGTTTGTTTACAAGAACTACATTTAAGTTGTTAAAAATTGGACTATTTAAAGGTTTTATAGATTTTCATAAAAATATAGCATTGGTTGGATCACTTGAAGAAATTCAGAGAACTGAAAAACTTATGCTCATTAATAGCGACAGTTCTAGAAATATTTTCAAAATTTCTTCGAATATAAAATCTCATAATCGAGAAAATTACCATGGAAATATTTCTCAACTTAACGAATTCATAAATATTAATAAAATAACGGAAGTAATTTTCTGTGCCAAAGATATTAGTGCACAAAATATTATCTATTCAATGGCGGTGGTCAATTCTAAGAAGAATATAGATTTTAAAATAATTCCAGAGAAAACTCAATTTATTATAGGTAGTCAATCTATTTATACTAATGACACATATTTTACTACAGAACTTAACCATATAAATAGTATAGAAAATATACGGAAAAAAAGAAATTTTGACATCTATACAGTTTTTATTTTAGTTATATTCTCTCCAATTTTTGGAATATTATTTAAAAACTATTTAAAAGCATTGAAAAATATTAAAAGGGTATTAACAGGTGAAAAGACATGGATAGGTTACGAATATTCCTCTTTGAACAATAAACTACCAAAAATTAAAACAGGCGTTTTTTCGATAGTGGATATTGAAAAGAATATGCAAGAAGAAGTCATTGACAAAATTAATATTATTTATGCCAAAGATTATAACTTGATACTGGATAGCAAGATATTTTTAAAAAATATTTTTAAATTATACTAGAATTAGAATCTTATTTATTAATATCCTAAATAAAGTTATTTTTGCACTTTAAACTAAAAAAAAGACTTAAAATAGAATGGCAGAATTTAAAGTAGAATTACCTAAAATGGGGGAAAGCGTTGCCGAAGCAACCATCACTACATGGTTAAAAGCAGTAGGAGATGTAATTCAAGAGGATGAACCAATTGTTGAAATTGCTACGGACAAAGTTGATTCTGAAGTTCCTGCTCCATGTTCCGGTATTTTAAAAAAAGTTTTATTTAATGAAGGAGATGTTGTTGAAGTAGGATCCGTTTTTGCAATTATTGATTCTGAAGCAAGTTCTGAGAGTCAAGACACACCACCCTTAAAACCAACTATTTCAAATGAAGAAATAGAAAATAAAGTGGAGCAAGAGATATTAACAAATACCGCCAAAATTGAAACACAAAACAACTTCAATAATTCAAGTAAATTTTATTCTCCATTGGTTAAAAGTATTGCATCCAAAGAAGGAATTTCTCTTGAAGAATTAGAGAAAATTAATGGTACAGGTTCTAATCAAAGAGTTACTAAAAAAGATATTTTAAATTATGTTAGCTCAGGAAAAAAATCAAATTCGTCTGAAGCTATTACCAAAGCTAACCAACCAATAATTAATACTCCAAAAACTCTACAGATTATCAGTGGCCAAGATGAAATTATTGAAATGGATAGAATGAGGAAGCTTATAGCTGACCATATGGTTAATTCTGTTAATACTGCTCCTCATGTAACATCATTTGTAGAAGCAGACGTTACAAACCTTGTTCTTTGGAGAAATAAAACAAAAAAAGAATTTTTAGAAAAAGAAGGTGAAAAGTTAACTTTTACGCCAATATTTATTGAGGCAATTGCCAAAGCATTAAGAGATTATCCATTAGTGAATTCTTCAATTGATGGGGACAATATTGTCATTAAAAGCAATATTAATATAGGAATGGCAACTGCTTTGCCATCTGGAAACTTAATAGTTCCGGTGATTAAAAATGCAGATCAACTAAACCTTGTTGGTTTGGCTAAAACTGTAAATGACTTGGCCAGCAGAGCAAAATTAAGTCAATTAAAACCAGATGAAATTTCAGGGGGAACTTACACAGTTTCTAATGTTGGCACATTTGGAAACGTAATGGGAACACCAATTATTAATCAACCACAAAGTGGGATTTTAGCACTTGGAGCAATTAAGAAAAAACCTGCAGTTATCGAATCAGACTCTGGAGATTTAATTGGAATTAGACATATGATGTTTTTATCACACTCCTACGATCATAGAAATATTGATGGAGCTTTAGGTGGACAATTTGTTAGAAAGGTTGCAGACTATCTAGAGAACTTTGATGTCAATCGAAACCTCTAAAAACAAAGGCTTCAAAAAATAACATAAATTTTATTTCAATAATTTTACCCTTAGAATGGAAATTAACTTAAACAAACCACTTATAGTACTAGATATTGAGGCTACTGGTGATCAGATAAATAAAGATAGAATTGTAGAAATTGGAATGATAAAAACCAATCCCGATGGAAGCGAAGAGATTTACGAAGAAAGAATTAATCCTCAGATTCCTATTCCATTAAATATTTCTGAAATTCATAGCATTTATGATTTAGATGTTAAAGATAGTCCAACATTTAAGGAATTAGCTAATGATATTAAAACATTTATTGGAGATTCTGACCTATGTGGATTCAATTCTAATAAGTTTGATATTCCAATTTTAGAAGAGGAATTTTTAAGAGCAGGATTGAAAAGCAACTTTGAATCAAAAAAATTGGTAGATGTTCAAAATATATTTCATAAAATGGAAAAACGAACTCTAGGTGCAGCACATGTGTTTTATTGCGGCAAAGAGATGGAAAATGCCCATTCTGCAATTCATGATGCTAGAGCTACTCTAGATGTTCTTAAATCTCAAACTAAAAAATATTCAGAACTAGAAAATAATATCGATTTTTTAAGTGATTTCTCAAAAGCAAATAAAGCATCAGTAGATTATGCAGGAAGAATAGTTTTAAATGATGAAAAGCAACCAATTATTAATTTTGGAAAACACAAAGGAAAAGAAGTAGAATTTGTATTTAAAAAGGAGCCTGGTTACTATTCGTGGATATTAAAAGGCGATTTTTCTCAAAATACTAAATCTTGTTTTACCAAACTTTGGGAGGAATTTAAATCTAAGACATGAAAATTATTTGTATTGGTCGAAATTATCTAGAGCACGCAAAAGAAATGGGTAAATCTATTACAAAAGACCCTATTTTCTTTCTTAAACCTGACTCCTCTCTTATAGCTAAAAAGCAACCTTTTTTTTTACCAGATTTTAGTGATGACATTCATTACGAAGTAGAGCTGGTTTACAAAATAAAAAAAGTGGGTAAAAGTATTGATCTTGTTTTTTCTAAAGACTATTACGACAAGGTTGGTCTTGGTATTGATTTTACAGCAAGAGATTTACAAGCAAAATGTAAGTCGAATGGACATCCATGGGAAATAGCTAAATCTTTTGACCAGTCGGCTTTAGTTGGTGAAGATTTTTTCGATGTTAATTCTTTAAAGGAGTTAAATTTTTCATTGTCAAAAAACGGGGAAACTGTTCAAAAAAGTAATGCCAATGAGATGGTGTTTAGTATTGATCAAATAATTAGCTACGTCTCTAAATTTATTACTTTAAAAATTGGAGATTTAATTTTCACTGGAACACCTTCTGGAGTTGGTTCGGTAAGAATTGGGGATAAATTAGAAGGGTTTATAAATAAGGAAAGAGTATTTTCTCTAAATATAAAATAATTCAATATTCTATAAGCTCTTGAATATATTCACTGCCTTGTAAAATATCATTTTGATCACCATTGTTTATTTGAGTTACTATTTCTTCTTTATAAACTAGTCCTAGGCCTAATGAATAGATTTCTTGAGAATTTTCGTATTGTAATAAGTTAGATTTATAATGTTGGTTAATAGTTATACAACTATCAAAAGTTAAATTATTTAAAGTGAAAGTCGTATGGATACTTTGGACTATATACTCTTGGTATCCCAAATTATTAAATGCATTTCCATTCCAAAAAGAGTTTTCATCAATAGGGAATATTAATTTTGTGTAACTAATATTTTCTTCAGTTTGTTGTACAGAAGTTGTTGTTTTTTTGGCGACCCAAACATCTTTAATAGTGTAATTATCTGTAGTATCCGTCCTCGAATATCTTTCTATTCTATAAGCAGTATCTCCTTGTAAATCAATAAAAGATTCTGCAATAATTTCTTTTAGATAATAGGAAGAAGTATCTTTTCCTAAAGAACTATGAATAATATTAGTAACTAAAAAATGTTTTTCTCTCTCAAGTTCTATTGGAAAATATTCTTTGTAAGACTTAACTTCATTATAGTCTACTGGATCGCATGAAAAGTGAATAATTAATATTAAAAAAAAGATATTATTCTTCATTTTTCTTCTCCACTAATTTTCCTTTTTCATAGGTCGCTTTTTTCATATTTGACTTTTCGCCATCGTAAAAAAACCAATCTCCTTGCTTGAAATCATTTTTAAAACTCCCTTTTGTATCAATAGTTCCATCGGCAAAATAGTAAGTGAACAATCCATCTCTTTTTCCCATTGAATAATTACCTTCTGACTTTAATCTTCCCAATTTATAGTATTGTTTCCAGTATCCATTTTTTAATCCTTTTTTACAATAGTATTCTTCCATAATTTTAACAGAATTAGTTTCTTCATCTGCTGGGTAATATAAATATTGAGTACCTTCCATAGCACCCTTGTCAAAATTAAAAACGTTAAGTAATATCCCTGTTCTAGAATAGGTAAACCATTTGCCTTGTTTCATTTGGTTAATAAATTTTCCTTTTGCCATAACATACCCATTGTCAAAATACATTTCTGAGGAGGAAAGAGAATCGTTAATGAAGTTTACTTTTGCTGAAACATGACCTTCTTTGGCAAAATAGGTAAAAAGTCCAACTGGTTTGTCATCAACAAAACTACCTTTATATCTTATGGTATTGGTTCCTTCATGGTAACCAACCCAGTCCCCTATTTTTTGTTTTTTTTTATTGAGTTGATTTTTTTGAGTATCCTGTGCATGGACTATAAATGTGGAGATAATTAAGATAATAAAACAAAAAGAACTCTTCATATTTCTAAGTTAATTAAAATAAGTCATTTTAATATGTGGAATTCCATCTTCTAGATAAGTTTTTCCCTGAGAAACAAAACCTAAGGAACCGTAAAAATTAATTAAATATTCTTGAGCAGATAGTTCAATGGTTAAATCTGGAAATTTAGCTTTTACTTCTTGAATTATAAATTCCATTAGTTTTCTAGCATAACCATTTTTTCTATAGTTACTTTTAACTGCAATCCTCCCAATAAAAACAGTACCTAACTCTTTGTAGACTCTTCCTAAGGCTATTAATTGTCCATCTAAAGAACCAAAAAAATGGTTGGATATTAAATCTAGATCATCTAGTTCTTGATAAGGACAGTTCTGTTCTACTACAAAGACACTAATCCTTAATTTAAGCAATTCAAAAAATTGATTTGTTGTTAAATCTGTATAACTTATACTGTGTAGTTCCAAAATATGAATTTGAACTACAAATTTATAACTTTACCTAGATGATAAAGAAGTTTAACGAAAACTATATTTACCAACCCAAGAAAAATCTCCATATTAAGGAGATTATTAATGGAATTTCTAATGCAAATCCAGCGATTCTTTCTCAAGCTATAACCTTGCTAGAAAGCCAAAGAAAAGAGGATAAGGCTCTGGTTTATTCTGCACTTTCTAAATTACCACTTACCGATCATAAATCATTTAGAATTGGAATAACTGGAAGTCCTGGAGTTGGAAAAAGTACATTTATTGAAACTTTTGGCAAGCATTTATCCTCTATGGGCATAAGTGTTGCAGTGTTAACAATTGATCCAAGTTCTAAAATTAACGGAGGAAGTATTCTTGGGGATAAAACAAGAATGGAAGAACTTAGTAAAGAACCAAACGTATTTATTAGACCAAGCCCTTCAAGAGGCGAACTTGGAGGAGTTGGAGAACAATCCTACGAATCTATTTTACTATGTGAAAAAGCAGGATTTGATGTTATATTAATAGAAACTGTTGGAGTTGGTCAATCTGAAACTCATGTAAAACATGTAGTAGACTTTTTCTTACTATTAGTATTAGCAGGTGCAGGTGACGAATTACAAGGAATTAAAAGAGGAATAATGGAGCTTGCAGATGGAATTGCTATCACAAAAAGTGATGGGTACAATGAGAAAAATGCAAAAATTGCAAAAAACAGTTATCAAAATGCAATTCATTTACTACCTAAAAAAAACAACCATTGGATACCCGAGGTTAAGACGTGTTCTAGTATTGAAAATAAAGGAATTGCAGAAATATGGAAATTACTTAAAAAATTTCAAAAACATGGCATTGAAAATAACTGGATAAATAACAATAGGTCTAAACAAGATGTTTTTTGGTTTCACCAAAAATTAAACCAATTCTTAATCGAGGACTTTTTATCCAAAGACAATGTAAAAGAAAAGGTAAAAAAAATGGAAGAGTCTGTTAAAAAAAGAAACCTAGATCCATTTACAGCAGCTACTAAAATATTTAACAATGAGTCTTAGAGAAAAATTTTTAAAATACCAAGCAAAAGATTTGATTGAAGTGGCAGAACCTCATAGTGATTATACCCATGAAGCTAAAACTATTGCGATAGACATCATAAAAGAAAACATTGCTTTTAACTTTAAAAATGAAGCTCAATTATTTTGGGAGGAGAAAATAAAAAAAGATATTAAATCTGTCTTAAATTCAAAAGAAATTCCAAAAAGTCATTTTATTAATGAATCAGAAATGAGATTAATTATCAAAGATTGTTTTGAAAAATGGAAAGAAGAGCAAGAACTCTTTGGGGTAGATACTACCAAATATTGGGTAGTATAGTTTATATGAATAAAAAAATATCTATACTTTTAAATTAAAAGGAAGATTAACATCCTTAGATTCTTCAAAAAATATTGTACTCAACCCTATTATTTATTGAAATCCTTATATTTAAGAAAAGTTGTGTAAATGGAGGTAAAAAACTATGTTTTAGGAGAATGGATTTCGGGCGAGGGATCAGAAATTGATCATATTCATGCAATAACTGGAGAAATTATAAGTACTGCATCAAGTAGAGGTATAGACTTTAGTTCTCTTTTAGAATATGGCAGAAAAAAAGGAAGTTCAGCCTTAAGAAAAATGACTTTTCAACAAAGAGGTGAAATGTTGAAATCATTAGCACTTCATCTAAATAAAAGAAAAGAAGTATTTTACACTCTTAGCAAGGCAACTGGTGCTACAAAAATAGATTCTTGGATAGATATTGACGGAGGAATTGGTAATTTATTTGCCAATGCATCTTTGAGAAGACAATTCCCAGATTTACCATATTATATAGATGGACAAATGGCAAATCTTTCAAAAAATGGGACATTTATAGGACACCATATTATGGTTCCTAAAAGAGGAGTTGCTGTTCATATTAATGCTTTTAATTTTCCAATTTGGGGAATGTTAGAAAAAATTGCTGTTAATCTTATGGCGGGAGTTGCAGCAGTTGTAAAACCCTCTGAGTATACTTCTTATTTGACAGAGCTAATGGTAAAAGAAATTATAGATTCTAAAATATTACCAGAAGGTAGTCTCCAACTAATTCCTGGAACTGGAAAAGGGATTCTAGATCATGTTGGACACAATGATGTAGTCACATTTACAGGTTCTGCAACTACCGGAAAAATTTTAAAATCTCATCCCAACATACTAGAAAACTCGGTGCCTTTCAATATGGAAGCTGATTCGCTTAACGCATGTGTTTTAGGAGAGGATGTAGACGAAAATTCAGATGAGTTTGATATTTTCATTAAAGAAATATACAGAGAGATGACTGCTAAAACAGGTCAAAAATGTACTGCAGTTAGAAGAATTTTAGTGCCAGAAAATAAAATTGATCAAGTTCAAAAAGCTTTAATAACAAAACTTGAAAAAACTATTATTGGAAATCCAGAAAACAAAGATGTTAGAATGGGAGCTTTGGCTTCTAAAATTCAAGTGGAAAGAGTTAAAGAAAATGTAGAATTACTTATGGAAAGTCAAGAAAAAGTTTTTGACAACTCTTCAAATTTAAATCTTATAGACGCTTCTGAAGAAAAAGGTGCTTTTTTCTCTCCAATTCTATTTAGAAACGACGAGCCATTTTTTAAAGATGCAGTGCATAATATTGAAGCTTTCGGTCCAGTATCTACTTTAATTCCTTATAAAAATATGGAGGAAGCTGTAGAATTGGTAGAAATGGGAAAAGGGTCTTTGGTAACTTCTTTTGTTTCCAATGATGACCAAAAATCCAAAGAATTTGTAGTAGAAACTGCACATACCAATGGAAGAATATTGGTTTTAAATTCTAGATGTTCTAAAGAAAGTACTGGTCATGGATCTCCAATGCCACTTCTTGTTCATGGAGGCCCTGGAAGAGCTGGAGGCGGAGAAGAAATGGGTGGAATTAGAGGAATAAAACATTATTTACAAAGAACTGCTATTCAAGGCCATCCTGAAACAATAACCAAAATCACAGAGCAGTTTCAAATTGGAGGAAACCAACCTGAATCAAATCCACATGTCTTTAGAAAGCATTTTGAAGAACTGAATGTCGGGGATACAGTATTTACTCACAAACATACCGTTACTACTGCAGACATAGTTAATTTTGCCAATGTGAGTGGAGATAATTTTTATGCTCATATGGACGAAACTTCTTTGGATGGTACCATTTTTGAAGAAAGAGTAGCCCACGGTTATTTTTTACTATCCAAAGCAGCAGGACTTTTTGTAGATCCTGCTAAAGGACCTGTTCTATTGAATTATGGAATTGATGAATGTAGATTTACTAAACCAGTGTATGTTGGTGCTACAATTGGGGTTAGATTTACTGTGAAAGAAAAAATTGACCAGATGAAGAAAGACGAAGAAGATATAGCAAAAGGGATAGTTAAATTTCTTGTTGATATTTACGATGAAACTGATGAGACAGTTGGAATAGCTACTATTTTAACAATGGTGAAAAAAATAAATCAAACCAATTGATGGGTTTAAAAGTTTTCAATTTTGTAATTGTATTTCTTTTTAGTGGATTATTGCTACATGGCCAACAAGTTGTAACAAGAGCTTCTACTAAAATAGAGCTTATTAAGCGAAGAATTAAGAAATCTAAAAACGATACTGCTAAAATAAAATTATTGCAGCAATGGAGTGATTTAGTATTTATTACAGATCCGCAAAAAGATTTAGAACTACAAGAAGAGGTAATTAATATATGTACAGAGCATTTAAAAAAAGAAAAAATTCCATATTTACAGCAGTGGTTCAAGGAGCAAGAGTCTATGGCTTTAGATAAAACTGCAACTTCCTATTATTACGATGGTAAAGATAAAAAGGCATTAAAATTTTATAGCGCAAGTTGTAAAATTTTAGAGGACTTAGAGGACGACAACTTACTCTCCATAGACAACATATATTTGCTTTCTAATACTTGTAATAAAATTGCGAGAATGTATGAGGGAAATGGAGAATTTCGAGAAGCATTGCGTTATTATCAAAAATCTATGAAACTAGATGGTTATGTACAGGCTCAAAGAAATAAACAACAGTCTCTTCAGCACCTAAGTGACAGCATATTATTGGTCAGTACTGAAATTATGCACGATAAAGAAATTAGTTATCAAAAAGAAGTTACCAAGCAATCAGAAAAGAATTTATTTTATATCACCTGCAGTCTTTTTGTGTTCTTGATTCTTTTTGTATTGGTTCTACGTTCCTGGAGAAAAACAAAATCACAAAATAAAATAATTGAAAATCAAAAAACAGATATAGAAAATCAAAAAGCAAATCTTGAAGAGTCACATAAAGAAATTACAGATAGTATTAATTATGCAAAGAATATCCAAGATGCTTTAATGCCCTCTAAGAGCTATATGGACGAAATATTGCCCGAAAATTTTGTTTTCTATTTACCAAAAGATGTAGTCTCTGGCGATTATTACTGGGCTTATAAAAATACTAATGACGATATTTTTTTCTGTGTAGCCGATTGTACAGGCCATGGTGTTCCTGGCGCATTTATGAGTATGATTGGAACATCTTTACTCAATGAAAACATTATTGAAAACAACATAGAAAATCCTGCTGAAATTTTGGGAAATATGCGAACCAAAATAATTGAATCTTTAAATAACAATTCATCTAATACAAATAACAAAGATGGGATGGACATGTCTCTTTGTAAATTGAATTTAAAGAAAAAAACTCTAGAATTTGCAGGGGCTAATAATCCACTAATTCATATTTCAAATGATCAGTTAGAAAATATTAAAGGAAATAGTCAACCTGTGGGCTTATCTGTAATTGACAATAAACCTTTTACCAATCATAAGATAAAGTTGAAAAAAAGAGATATGATATACATTTACTCTGATGGTTATCAAGATCAATTTGGTGGTCCAAATGGGAAAAAATATATGGTCAAAAAATATAGAATATTTTTGAAAGAACTAAGCAAATTACCAATTGAAGAACAAGGAGTAAAAATTCAGGAAGAGTTTCATTCTTGGAAAGGCAACCACGATCAAGTAGACGATATTTGTGTGATGGGACTAAGGGTTTAGCTTAACCATTCAAAGCAACCACTTCATTAATTTCAGGGATATGAGATTTTAATAAATTCTCCACTCCTCCTTTTAAAGTAGCAGTACTAGATGGACAACCGCTACAAGAACCCTTTAGCACAACCGTTACTTGTCCATTATCTTCATTATAGGACTGAAAATGAATTGCACCTCCGTCCTGCTCTACAGCTGGTTGAATATATTCATTTATTAAATCCACTATTTTCTTATCCATTTCAGTATTAATTACTGGTGAGATATTGGTAGTTTTTGTCTGGGATTCTGAAACAACCTCAATTTTGGATTGTTCTGGAATCTTTTGAACAGCTTCTTCATTTTCCATCAACCACTCTCTTATAAAATCTCTCATTTCCAAACTAACATCACTCCACTCTATCATATTGTTCTTAGTAACTGTTACAAAGTTTTGAGCAATAAAAATTTTGGTTACAAATGGAAAATTGAATAAAGCATCCGCAAGAGTAGAATATCCTTTTGAATCAGATGGAGAGAGAAACTCTACAATTTCTCCCGAACTAATAAGCATGTGATCTGCAACAAACTTCATAGTCTTGGGATTAGGTGTCATTTCTGCATAAATAGTAACTGGTCTGCTCATTTTTTATAATTTACAACTAAATTAATCAATCCTAACCGATATGAAACCACTCATTAAAGAAATTAATGGTAAAAATCCACAATTTGGAAAAGATTGTTACCTATCCGAAAATGCTACAATTATTGGAGATGTCATTTGTGGAGACCGTTGCAGTTTTTGGTTTAACTCTGTTACAAGAGGCGATGTTCACTTTATAAAAATGGGAAATGAAGTAAACATTCAAGACGGAGCAATAATTCACTGCACCTATAAAAAGAGTCCAACTACCATTGGCAATCAAGTAACTATTGGCCACAATGCTATTGTTCATGGTTGTAACATTAAAGACCGGGTACTAATTGGAATGGGAGCTATTGTACTAGATAATTGTATTATTGAAAGTGATAGTATTATTGCAGCTGGAGCTGTAGTTACTATGGGAACCCACGTGAAATCTGGAGAAATATATGCCGGTGTTCCTGCAAAAAAAGTGAAAGAGGGGGACTTTAAAAAACAACTTTTAGACTTGGCCCATAACTATGTTGAATATTCTAAGTGGTATAAAGATTAAATAATTTGAACGGTTTTAGAACTATAATTTGAATTGTAGAATAAATTTAAATGCTCGTCAAACTTATCACTTTCTTCAGTAGTAAATATCTCTATATTTCCAGACTTGGATATTTGATCATCAATGATTGAATGTCTTTTAAAATACTCTATTAGCTTATCTGCAACCAAATCTCCTTGGTCAAATAATTTTACTTCTTTAGGTAAGAACTTCTCTATGGATTCTTTCAAAATTGGATAGTGTGTACACGCCAAAACTACTGTATCTATTCTTGGTTCTTTTTCCAATAGCTCATCAATATACTTCTTTATATAATATTGACCTCCCTCTTCTAAAAAAGTATTATTTTCCACCAAAGGAACCCACATAGGACAACTTTGTTGAACTACCTGAACATTGGGAAATAATTTTGATATTTCAATAGGATAACTATTAGAAACTATTGTTCCTGCAGTACCCATAATTCCAACGTAACCAGATTTAGTAAAATGCCCAACTTCTTCCGTAGTTGGTCTAATAACTCCCAATACTTTTTTATTGGGATAATTATTTGGTAAAATATTTTTCTGAATATTTCTAAGTGCTTTTGCAGAAGAAGTATTACAAGCTAAAATAACAATTGGACAGTTTTCGTTAAATAAATACTCAACGGCTTCGAGTGTATACTGATTAATTACTTCAAAAGATCTTGCCCCATATGGAGCTCTGGCATTATCCCCTAAATAAATACAGTCGTAATTAGGAAGTAGATTTTGTATGGATTTAAGAACTGTTAAACCACCATAACCAGAGTCAAATATACCAATTGGACCTTTCATTATAATTAAAAAAAAAGACTCTTAAAAAGAGTCTTTAAAATTAGTTGGAAATAGATATACCAAGTTTCTTTCTAACCTTATCACTTATATCGTCTCCACCAGCATGTAAAAGAGTAGTCAACTCAAATATATAAGAATAGCCATCTGCTTTAGCAAGTTCATTAACAGCGTTATTTACTTTCATCATAATTGCTTGTAAGAGCTCCTGCTCTTTTTGTTGCAATTTCTGCTCTGCTTCATAAGCTTTCTTTTCATAGTTCTGCTGTCTCTCCATTAAATCAGCTTCTTTTCTCTGTCTAGATTCTTGAGACATTTCAGCTTTTTGTTGTTCATAAGCTTGAGCAAATTCCATGATTAATTTTTGATACATTTCTAGTTCTTTAGCCAAATCATTTTTATAACTTTCTAACTCTTTCCTTGCAGATTCATAATCTGGCATTTCCTGAACAATAGCCTGAGAATTAACATGACCCAATTTTTGAGCATTAACATTAAATGCTGAAGAAATTAGTAGTGCTATTAGAACAGATTTAATTGTGTTTTTCATTTTTACTTTTTTAGTTTTCTGATTATTGCATCGCTTTTATCATACTTTGGATCTGCGTACAATATATTCGAGTTTTTACTTTTATCCAAAACATATGCGTAATTATTGTCTTTGGCTAATGACTGGATTGCCTTAAATACTTTTCTTTGGATTGGTTGGATTAATTCTTTTCTTTTTCTAAATAGATCTCCTCCTACGCCAAATTTTTTAGTTTGAAATCTTCTTAATTCATCTTGAAGAGTAGTTATCTCTAACTCTTTTTCTATTCTGGTATCTTCTGGGAGCAAAAGTTCGTTCTTTTTTAGTTCGTTACTTTTTTGCTCTATGATTATCATTTTTTGATCTAGCTCTTTTTGCCACTGAGCAGCCAAGTCGTCAATTTGTTTCTGTGCTTTTTGATAACCTTCCATTTGCTCTAAAATATATTCGGAGTCTACAAAAGCAAATTTTTGTCCGTTACTTTTAAGGGTAAATAAAGCAACCACTAGAAATATTACGATAGCTCTTAAAAACATATTTTATAATTCTCCAATATTCATGCCAATTGTAAAATGGAATTGTCCTCTATAACCCTTTGCTTGAATTTGAGAGTTGTGATTTACTTCCCCCTGTGCTCCAGGATCTAATGGATCAAAACCAAATCCGTAATCAAGACCCAGTAACCCAAACATAGGCAAGAAAATTCTTACCCCAAAACCTGCAGATCTTTTGACTTGGAATGGGTTGTACTTTTTATAATCGTTCCAAGAATTACCCCCTTCAAGAAAACTTAGAAGATAGACTGTTGCAGATGGATTTAAACTTACTGGATACCTAAGTTCTAAAGTATATTTACTTATCAATCTATCTCCAGTACTGGAAGAAATAGTTTGTTCGTCGTAACCTCTGAGTGCAATAATTTCTCTGCCATCTAAACTAAATCCTGATAGACCACTTCCTCCCAAATAAAATCTTTCGAAAGGTGGTGCACCCAAATCTTTATTCCAACCGTTAAGCAAACCAAAACCCAATCTAGCATTAACTACTAATTTCTTATCTTTTGAAATAGGAGTAAACCAAGAAGAAGTGAATTTGAACTTATTATATTGTAAAAATTTATATTTTTCTTGGTCTGTAAGGGTACTGTGGTCTTCTATATTATTAATCCTAGAGTAGGGATAAACGCTAGATTTTAGCGACAAGGTAATGGAAGAACCACTTCTTGGATACAATGGCTGATCGATACTATTTCTAGAAATTCTCCACTGAACATACGGATTATTTACATAGCCATTTGCAAAACTAAATATACTTCCAAAATTATTTAGCTTATAATGTTGGTAGCCAGCTTCATAATAAACACTAAAATAATCATCAGGCCATTTCAATCTTTTTCCCAACCCCACTGAAATCCCAGTAATTTTAATAAATCTTCTAAATTCATTTTCTACATTGTTTCCTTCAGAATCTAAAGAATCAAATAAGAATTTTCTATCGTAAGACTGCATAGAATGAAAAGCAGATATGGTAAACGAGTTTGGTTTCTTTCCTCCAAGCCAAGGTTCAGTAAAAGACATATTGTAACTCTGGAAAAAATAGCCGCTAGACTGGGCACGAATGCTCAATCTTTGTCCATCCCCTGATGGCAATGGCGACCAAGAACCTTTTTTAAATAGTTTTTTTGCTGAAAAATTATTAAAAGTAAGACCTAAAGTTCCCACTAAAGAATTATTTCCCCAACCTCCAGAAAGCTCAATTTGATCATTTGGTCTCTCTACCACTTCGTAGTCAATATCTACTGTTCCATCTATTGGGTTAGGGATAGGATTTACGCCCAATTTCTCTGGGTCAAAATAACCATTTTGAGCCAACTGTCTTTGTGTTCTAATTATAGCATCTCTAGAAAACAAATCTCCAGGATGGGTATACATATCTCGAAGAATTACATGGTCACTGGTTTTGGTATTTCCATTGACATTGACTTTTTTAATTCTAGCTTGTTTTCCTTCATAAACCTTTATCTCTAAATCAACCGAATCGTATTCAATTTTTTTCTCCAAAGGTGTGACTTGAAAAAATAGATAACCATCATCCATATACAATGAGCTAATATCATTCCCGTTAGGATTCATAAATAGTTTGGTATCTAAAGTGGCTTGATTATACAAATCTCCTTTTTTTATTCCCAATATGGTATCTAATAAACCCGTAGAATATTTTTGGTTGCCAGACCACTCAATATTTCTAATAAAGTATTGATTCCCTTCCTCAATTCTAAATATAATGTTTATGGTATTTTCATCGAAATCAACAATTGTGTCTGATACTATTTGCGCATCTCTATGAGCAATCTGCTTATATTTTTCAATTATCTTTTCTTTGTCTTGTTCAAATAATGAATTTTGAAACATAGATCTTTTATAGAATCGATACCATTTTTTTTCTTTGGTCTCTTTCATTAATCTTTTTAACTTATCTGTAGATAGTGAAGAATTTCCTTCGATAATTATTTCGTTTACTTTATATCTTACTCCTTTTTCAATATCAATTTTCATGATTTTACTGTTGTTTACCAGCGTATCATTTTTTGTAGATATTGTAGCCTTGGCTTTTAAAAAACCTTTTCCTATAAAATAATTTCTAGAAATATTTTTGACATTCATTTTTAGTGACTCGGAAATTATTTTACCACTGTAAAGGTCCAAGTCGTCTCTTAATTGGTCGGCCTCAGATTTAGAAACACCCGAAAATGAATACCTGGACATTCTTGGACTTTCTTTTAGTTTTATTCTTAAAAAGAGATTGTTTCCTTGAGTTTTATCTTTTGAAATAGATACCTCACTAAATAGCCCTTGGTTCCATAAATTAGTAATTGCCTTAGAGATATTATCACTTGGTATAGCAATTTTCTCTCCTCTAATTAGTCCAGATTTTTGGATAACCATTTCATGATCTAAATGAACAACACCATCAATAGAAATACCTGCTAAGGTATATTCTCTTGGTGAAAGCTGGTAATCTGTGTAAGATTCCTGTCCATAAATATTATTTACAGCTAAGATTATAACTAATATAATTTTAAAATATCTATGCATTAGAATCCAGTAGTTGTTCCGATGTTTTTCCAAATCTTCTTTCTCTTTTTTGGTAATCAAAAATTGCTTTGTAAAAATTCTTCTTCTTAAAATCTGGCCATAAAATCTTTGTAAAATAAAGCTCTGTATATGCCAATTGCCACATTAGAAAATTACTTACTCTATTTTCACCGCTAGTTCTAATTAATAATTCTGGATCTGGATAATCAGATGTACTCAAATAAGAACTTATTAATTCTTCATTTATTGCACTAGAGTCTAACTCTCCATTTACAACTTCATTGGTCATCTTTTGTACAGCAAGAGAAATTTCTCTTCGTGAGCTATAACTCAATGCCAAAATAAGCGTTATTTTTTTATTGTTTTTTGTACTTTGTTTTGCTTCTCCAAGGGCTTTTTGGCAGGATTCTGGAAGAAATTCTACATCGCCAATGGTGGCTAGTTTTACCCCTTTACTATTAAGTTCATCAACTTCGTTATAAATAGATTGGACTAATAAATCCATCAATGCAGAAATTTCTTCTTTAGGTCTACTCCAATTTTCAGAACTAAAAGCATATAAGGTAAGATATTCAACACCTATCTCAACTGCAGCCGTCAAAGCTTCTCTAACTGAACCTACTCCGTTAGTATGTCCAAATATTCTCATCTCCCCCTTTTTCTTGGCCCACCTTCCGTTACCGTCCATAATAATGGCCACGTGTTTGGGAATTCTAGAACTATCTAAATTAAAATCTTTCATAAAAAATGAATTTCAAGAAATGTTATTTTTGTTACCATTTTGGACAAACTACATCCTTAAAAATTTCATACGTTAATATCATACCACTTACTGCATACCAATCCTTGTTACTCGCATCTCCTCTTTGCAACCCATAACTTGAATCATTTAAGCCTTGAGGAAATCCAGATCTATCACTCATTTGAGCTGCTTCTTGGCTAAATGCTGCCAGATCTACTAAATCTGGGTAAAGGCCACTTACATCGTCAAAATAATCTGTGAAAGTCTTTCTCATTCCATACTCTAAACCAAATGACAAATGATGTGTAATATTCATTTTAACACCTACTCCAAAGGGAATAACTATTTGGTTTCTAGAGTACTTTTTTACTAATTCGTTATTATCATTTCTCAAAATAGTTCCTTGACCTTCAGTACCCAAAGGTTGCAATTCCACCCATTCTCCATCTAATTTCCCTTTGGGATTCATTCTCATATAATTAATTCCAGCAAAAAAATAAGGGGAACCGAAATCGGGTTCATCTGTATCATTTTGACCAGGATGAAATTTAAAAAAATCAATCTCAATAACAGGACCAAACTCAATAACTTCAGATTTAAATTCTAGGTTTCGATAAATTTGACTTTCATCTCCTGATTTACTATCGTTAGCCTTGAACTTATTATACATTAAATGAAATCTAAGAGACATTCTTTCGTTGGGAAAGTCTGTTTTGTAAACTAAACCAAGACATAAATCTTGTTGGGAAAAATGACTTTTATTTAAATCACCAATATAGTAACCGGTTCCCGAAAAAAAACCAAATTCAGTAACTTGTGAAATGGAGCTTAGGCTAATTAAAAAAGTTGAGAGTAAAATTAAATTTTTCATCTATCTATTAGATCAAGTGAAATTACAAAAGAAATTATAGGAAAACCTTAAAAAGAGTTAATTTCTTGAATCTTTTCCCCAAAATAACTTGTTTCTGATAGTTTTAAAGAAATTATGATCCGGCAACTCTATTAATTTAATGGAAAAATCAGCTTTGCTTATAAATATTTCTTCATTATTTTCTATAGAGACAGACCTACTGTCCATAGTTAAAAGGAATTGACTTTCTCTAGACTCTGCTCTCAACCTTATTACCACTTGATCACCAACAACCATCGGTCTAAGATTTAAATTATGGGGAGAAACAGGAGTAATTACGAAATTATTAGAACCAGGGGAAACAATTGGACCTCCACATGACAAAGAATAAGCTGTTGACCCCGTGGGAGTAGAAATAATTAAACCATCGGCCCAATAAGAATTTAAAAATTCATTATCCAAGAAAGCATCAATTTTCAACATGGAAGAAGAGTCTTTTTTATGAACCGTAATCTCGTTAAGTGCAAAATTTGAGGTTTTAATTTCAGACAAAGTTTTACTTTTTACCTGAAGTAAAGATCTCTTATCGAGTTTATAGTCTTTATTTTTAAGTGCTTTTACAGCTAAAACTATATCCTCTTGAGTAATATTTGCTAAAAACCCTAGTCTTCCAGCGTTAATTCCTAAAACTGGAATATTGCTGTCTTTGATCATTGTAACGGTATCTAACAGAGTTCCATCGCCACCAAAACTTATCAAAAGATCAATTCCATTTGATAATAAATCTTGGCTATCAAAAAAATTTATATTAAATCTTTCTATTAATGAAGAATGATCTTCTAAAGATTGGTGGATAAATAACTGAGGATTTAGCTCGTCTTTTAACGTTACAATAAGCGCTTCTAAGAATTTTAAATTGTTCTCTGAAATAGACTTTCCATATATAGCAATATTCTTCACTCTAAACTTCTAAATAATTAATTAAATGATCGTATCTATCTTTGGTTTGGTTGGCTATTTCTTCATCGCTAAATATTTCATCTATTTTATAATCATATCTGGAAAAAGTTTGCAAAACAGCTCCTAAATTGGTTTGGGTAATTTTTATTGTAAGTTTTATTTGGTTTGTTCCTTCAATAAAATCGTTGTAAAAAGCAAGAATTTTAGAGTTGTTACTTTCAATTATTTGGGCTATTTCTGAAAACTTATAATCCATATTATTTAAATACAGGATTAAAGTTGCTCCATTTTGAGTAAAACTTGAATGATTACTAAATATATTTATTAAGTTTTTTCTACTTATAGACCCTTTGTAATTGTTTTGATTATCACAAACAGGAACTACACTTAGATTATAATTGGAAAGCAGTAACATGATTTGAAATAAATGGGCATTCCCAAAAACGAACTGCTGGTTGCCAATGAAATTAATTTTGGAGATTATTTCCTTTGAATTATTGAAATCATAAATCATATCATCAGAGATCAAACCAACAAATTCAGAGCCACTTACTACCGGCAGATGATTTACTTTAAACTCATCCATCCAGTTCAAAGCCTTTTCCAATGACTCATGAATTTTTATTGGTGGAACGTCGTTTTGTATTAAATCAATTGCCTTCATTTATTATAAATAATTGTAAAAATACAATTAAAGTAGCGATTAAGATAAATTGTCTTTTAATTTTGTGTCATGATCGCATTAAGTGTAAATATCAACAAAATTGCAACATTGAGAAATGCTAGGGGTGGAATTATACCCAATGTTATTCAGCATGCTAAAAATATTGAACTTTTTGGAGCTAATGGAATTACTGTTCACCCAAGGCCAGATGAGAGACATATAACTTATCAAGATGTTAAAGAATTGAAGAAAGTTCTTAAAGTGGAACTAAATATTGAAGGAAATCCAAAAGAAAATTCTTTTGTAGATCTTGTTCTAGAAACCAAGCCTAGTCAGGTTACCTTAGTTCCTGATGAAAGTGGTCAATTAACTTCCGATCATGGCTGGGATACAATCAAAGAAAAAGACTTTTTATCTGAAATGATTCAACTTTTTTCAAACAATCATATAAGAACCTCTTTATTTATAAATCCAGATGAAAAACATGTACAAGGAGCTAAGGAAATTGGATCAGATAGAATAGAACTTTATACAGAAAGTTATGCAAGTTCTAATGTTTTAGGGTTTGAAAAAGCTATTGAACCATTTGTGAAAGCAGCTTGTAAAGCCAATGATTTAGGAATAGAAATAAATGCGGGACATGATTTAAATCTGGACAACTTAAAATTCTTTGCAACAAATATCCCAAACTTAAAGGAAGTCTCTATTGGTCATGCCCTAATTGCAGATGCTCTAAATTATGGAATGGAAAACACTGTTAATTTATATCTCAGAGCTCTTTTAAAATGAAACTTAATTACAAAAAAATAGGTAAGGGAAAACCCTTGCTAATACTACATGGATTATTCGGCTCATCTGACAACTGGGGAACACTTGGCAAGAAATTCGCTGAAAATAATTTGGTTTATTTAATAGACCTTAGAAACCATGGCAGATCTCCTCACAGCAAAGAGATGAGTTATGACCTTATGGCGGATGATTTGCTAGAGTTAATAGAGTACGAAAATATTAATTCTCCTATAATTCTTGGGCACTCTATGGGAGGGAAGGCAGCTTTATTATTTGCAGAAAAATATCCAAAATATCTAGATAAACTAATTGTAGCTGACATTGGAATAAAAGAATATCCCATGCATCACGATGAGATTCTAAATGGGTTAAATAGCGTTAACTTACAAGAAATTTCAAGTAGAACTCAGGCTCAGCAGTCTATCCAAGTTCATATTGACAATTTAGGTGTCCAACAATTTTTACTAAAGAACTTGTATTGGATTGAAAAAGGAAAATTAGCATGGAGAATGAATCTAAAAGAAATAGAGAAAAATATTGGAGAGATTTTAGTGAAAATCAATGTCTACAAAAACCCAACTGATACACTTTTTATTCGTGGAGAAATGTCCAATTATATATTAGAGGAAGATTTTCAAAATATTCTAGAATCTTTTCCCAATGGGGTAATCAAAACAATTCCAAAGGTCGGACATTGGTTGCATGCAGAAAACCCTATAGAATTTTACAAAATTGTAAATAAATTTATAAGCCAATAAGAAGAAAGTGATTTACTGCTTATTGAGTTGCATCTCAATATCAATTTCAGAGTTTATTGTAAAACCCATTGTGTCAATTACAAATGGTATAATCCCTTTTAGAAAACAAATGTCTTGTTGAATTGATAATATTTGATAATCGGATACCAATCCAGTTGTTAAATCTGTAATTAGTAAGTTGTTATCGTCATTGGATAATTCCCAAGTTCCTTCACTAGTAATATCAATTGGAACACCTGGCAAGGTTTGTCCAAGAATATCAATTCCTTCAGTAACAAAATTTAATGAATTTGAGCAAGTATATTCTGGAAATTGAAAGTACCAATAGCCAGCATCATCTGCATCTCCGGAAATAGTTTGGCTTCCTAAAATAGGAATATCAATTTGTGTCTCGTATTGTAAATTGGTAATATTCCAATCACCATTTAATAAGTAGGAATTTGAATATATACACGAACCATTGTCGTCGGTGGCATTTGAATTATAATTGATTGAATTTGAGTCTGTGCATCCTAGTATAATACAAGAATTATCATCCTTATCGGCAGAAGGGTTATAATTGGTTGCTGTTGGATCTGTACATCCATCTTTTCCGCAAGACGCTATTATAAAACTTAAGAATAGAATGCTCGATATTTTTAAAAACCTTTTCATATAAAATTATTATTCAATTATAAATTTATGATTTATTCTGCCATTTTGCAAAAGACAATCTACGATATAAAATCCTTTAGGTAGAAAAAGTAATTCAATTTCTACATGTTTTTGATTATGAAATCTATTGTTGTAAATGATTTTTCCCGTCAAATCATAGATATTTATATTCAAATCCTCTTTAATAGGGAAATCCAAAACTAAATTTTTGGTTGAATTCAAAAACCTTACATGGGTATTTTCACCTTTCGAAGTTAATATAGACAAAGGGGGATTCATCGAAAACATTAGAGATACTGGTAGATGATCACTCATATAAAAAAGAGCTCTGGCTATATCTTGAGTTACTTTTGAATTATTGATGCTGTTTATAGATTGATTGAAATAACTACCATCTTGACCATCTGAAATATAAGTATTGGCTATATATTCGACGCCTGAGCTCCCATCCATAACATCATTGGAGGTGAAAATTATATCAAATCTATCGTCCATTCCACCATATGCTCCACCAGCATAACCACCTGTTGCAGATCTTGTACTTTGAGTATGTACATTTTTATAAAAACTGTTGTTATGCCAATTTCCCATTTGGTTAATAGGATCTATTAAGTCTAAGCCTTGCCCGTAAAGAATTTCTTGACAAGCTGGTTCGGTATGGTAATAAAAATTGAAATCTCCCCCAACAATCAATCTTTCAATCCTGTTATTATTTACTAAAAACTGCTTAAAGGTTTCAGCCTCTTGCCTTCTAAGTTCTTCATTAGTAGAACTACTTCCTGCTTTTAAATGAATTGAATAGATGTATATAAAGTTGGTATCGTTAAGAATACCTAACTGATTTTTATAATAAAGAACATATTCACTAATATCTCTAAGCTGGGTTGGTATTTGTTGCTGAGAATAAAGTTCAAATTTATTTTGATCATAAAATAGCAAGTTGTCTGTATCAGGACCATTAAAATATAATGCACTTTGAAAGTCGTTGCTCGATCCAGAATTTAAAACATTATTTTTAATTAAAGCTCCACCATTAAATGAGGTGAGCTCGTTAACCACAAAAATATCTGGCTGAATAAAATCTAAAATCTTTTTTAAAGTATCTACTCTGTCTTGTTGAGAAGATGGGAAATTTAACAGGTTATAATAAGTGATTTTTAAGGAATCTTGAGCAAAAAAAAACGTTAGAGAAATAGCAAAAAAAAACGTTAGTAAAAACTTCATGAAGCCTTCTTTACTAAGAACATATAAACCGGGAAATGATCACTATATCCTCCCAAAAAACTAGAACCTCCATAAGTCCTAAATGGGTATCCTTTGTAATTTCCACTTGGATTTTTTAAGAAGGATTTATTGTAAACTACTGACTTGTAAAAACTAAAAGAATTATACATATTATCAGTATCTATTTCCGAGGGATTCACAATTAAAGATGGTGTTAAAATAAATTGATCGAATAAATTCCACTGATCTCTGTATGCTAAGGTTCCTATTCCTTTTTTGTAATGATCGTACATGGTATTATACATTTGATTGTTTCTTAAAAGTGTAGATCCGTTGGCATGTAAAAAATCTTTAATACTTGGTGAGATAGGATCGTCGTTAAAATCGCCCATTACAACCACCTTTGCTTTTTTATCTATTTGCTTAAGAGAATCTACAATAGATTTGGTCAACTTAGCAGCTTCTATTCGCTTAGGTCTACTTTTGGCTTCTCCTCCCCTTCTCGATGGCCAATGAATTACAATAAAATGTATTTCTTCTCCTAATAATTTTCCAGAAACCACTAATTGATCTCTAGATCTAAATCTTTCGTTTCCAGGTATTTTAAATTTAACAGATTTACTAGAGGTAACTTTGAAATGTTGGGGGTCATAAAGAAGTGCACAATCTATTCCTCTAGCATCTGGTCCTTCGTGATGGACAATTTTATAGTTCTTATCTGCAATAGATGGTTGGCTTACTAAATCTTTTAAAACCAATCTGTTTTCAATTTCACAAACCCCAATTACACTTGCACCAAGTGGTGTTACTTCTTTGCCTAAAGTGTCTATAACAAAAGCCAGGTTTTTTAGCTTGTGTAGATACTTGGCAGTATTAAAGTTTTTAGATCCAAATGGTGTAAAATCCTCTTGTAATATTTTATTGGTATCAGGATCTACTATGGTGTCAAAAAGATTTTCTAAATTATAAAATGCAATACATTCTAAATTTAGCTCAAGAGACTTTCTGTCTTGAGAATATCCCGCATTTAGTAAAAGAAAAAATGTTAAAAAAATAAGATATACTTTCAAGTTGAGAAATAATTTAAGTTACTTTTGACTAAAAGTAAACAACTTAATTTAATTTCTATACTTTAGAGCAAATGATTCTTAATTACTTCAAATCTCGTTTTATTTTTCCTTTGCTGCTAATATTTTACTTTACAGGGTTTAAAGGCCAAACAGATTCGTCATTTGTTGTAGATACGGTTAAAAATATAATTCCCGTTTTTACTACCACGGTAGATTTACTTGACAACGAATCACAAAGTCAAGACATTAGTGGTTTATTGCAATCTTCAAGAGATGTATATGTAAATCAAGCAGGGTTTAATTTCAGTGCTGCTAGATATAGACTCAGAGGATATAGCTCTGAAAATACTCGACTTTTTATCAATGGAATTCCAGTTAACGATCCGGAAAATGGATGGACAATATGGAGCTATTGGGGTGGACTAAACGATGTTACTAGATATCCTGAAACAAGTTTTGGAATAACTAACTCGGCCGCAAATTTTGGAAGTATTGGTGCATATTCTTATATGTCTGCACTTCCATCTGTTAAAAGGACTGGGTCTAGAGTCTCTTATGCCTCAACTAATAGGTCTTACAGAAATAGAGCAATGTATACTTACAATTCTGGACTTAATGACAATGGATGGGGATTTTTAATAAGTGGTTCTTCTAGATGGTCTGATGAAGGCTATGTTCCCGGATCGTATTATAGTTCTGGAAGTTACTTGTTATCTATTGAAAAGAAATTTAATGAGAAACATACTTTAAACTTCATGGCTTTCGGAGCACCAACTGTACAAGGAAGACAAGGTATAGCTATTCAAGAAACTTATGATTTAACTGGGGATCCTTTTTACAATCCTTACTGGGGCTATCAAACACAAATCGATGGAACTGTTAAAAAGAGAAATGCAAGAAGTAGAGACAACCATAAACCGTACATGACATTGGGCCATTATTGGAAAGTTTCAGAAAAACTAAATATACAATCTAACTTTTATGCTATTACTGGAAAAACAAGTAATACGAATTTAAATTGGGTAGATGCAAATGATCCAAGACCAGACTATTACAAGTATTTACCAAGTTATTTTGTGAACGATCAAGGAACACTTTCTGGAAATCAAATTATTGAAAACCAAGAACAGTACGACAATATTTCTCAACAGTGGCAGCAAAACAATCCTGACTATACACAGTTAAATTGGGATTTAATGTACAATGCCAACTATAACAATTTATATACTCAAAATAATATTGGCAATATAGATTCCTCATTTACAGGAAGGAGATCTAAATACATAGTGGAAGAATACAGATTAGATCCAAGACATTATGGATTTAATACTTTTGGAAAGTATGACTTCAACGAAAATAGCAGTTTAAATTTCGGGCTAAATATCAGCAATTATACAAGTAGGAACTACCGTAAGATAAATGATCTTTTAGGAGGAGATTTCTGGGTAGATGTAGACCAATTTGCTCTCAGAGATTTTAACGATCCTAACCTTGCACAGAACGATCTTCAAAACATTAATAATGTAGCTAGAAAAGGGGATGTTTTCGGCTACAATTACGACATACATGTAAACAAAAACGAATTATTTGGCACCTACAGCTACAATAAAAAAAGAATAGAATCCTTTATTGGTCTTAATGCGTCTACTACTACATTTTGGAGAGACGGAAAAATGCAAAACGGAAGGTTTCCAGAGAGTTCTTTAGGTAATTCCGAAAAACAAAACTTTTACAACTATGGTGTGAAATTTGGCTTTCTTTATAAAGTTACCGGAAGACATTTATTGTCATTCAATGGATTGTATAAAACGGAAGCTCCATACGTTAGAAATGCCTATGTATCTCCTAGAACAAGAGACCAGTTGGTTCCTAATTTAAGTTCTACAGAAATAATTTCAGCAGACCTTAACTACAACATAAGATTGCCATTTATAAAAGCACGATTAACTGGTTTTTATACCCAAATAAATGACCAGACTTGGGCAAGATCTTTTTACCACGATGAGTATAGAACTTTTGTTAATTATATGATGACCAATGTAGACCAAATTTTTATGGGGATTGAACTAGGATTTGAAAGCAATATCACCTCCACTGTTCAATTAACTGGTGCATTTACAATTGGAGATTATTTATATAATTCTAGGCCAGTTGCTACTATTACAAGAGACAATTCTCAAGAATTAATTGCGCTTGATAAAATGGTATATCTTCAAAATTTTAAAATTGGGGGAATGCCTCAACAAGCTTCTTCTTTAGGACTTAAATACAACGCTCCAAAATATTGGTATGCAGGAGTTAATTTCAATTATTTTAGAGATATATATCTTTCACCAAATCCTGATAGAAGAACAGCAGAAGCAAATAGCGCATATGGAGCTGAATATCCTTACAGAGATGAAATAATTGACCAAACAAAACTAAGTGATGGTAATGCTGTGAATTTATTTTGTGGAAAAAGCTGGAAAATTTATAAAAACGATAGTTATATAAGACTTGGTCTTAATGTCAATAATTTACTAGACAATACCTCTTTCAAAACTGGAGGGTTTGAACAACTTAGATACGATGCCTCCGATATTCAACGGTTCCCCAACAAATATGGCTACATGTATGGCAGAACCTATTTCCTAATGATAAGTTATTTATTTTAAAGATGAAAAAAATTAAAAATTTACTACTAATAATATCTGTTACCTTACTGTACTTTTCATGCAACAAAAAATACGATGACCCCCCGGTTAATCAAGTTCCTGTAGGTGATGTTATTTTAATAAGTGACCTTAAAGATATGTTCACTGGTTCAGTTACTTTAATTGAAAGCAACTACAGTATTTTTGGCAATATCACGTCTGAAGAAACTAATGGGAATTTTTACAAAGAGGTTTACATGCAAGATTTAAGTGGGGCCATCAAATTAAAATTAAAATCGTCCGGAGGTCTTTACATTGGAGACAGTATAAGAATTAATATTCAGAATGTATCTATGAGTGAATATGGAGATTTAATTCAACTAGAAAATATTGATGTAGATCAACAAGTAGTGAAAATTGCAACAGAAAAATTTATTGAGCCTTATGAAACTACTATAAACCAACTTAGTCTTTCTGAAGATCAAAGTAGATTAGTTAAATTAAATGATGTTGAATTTACAGAACTAGGAATGACCTACGCTGATGCGGTTAATTTGAGTACAGGATCAAGAATTCTTTCAGACTGTAATGGAAATACTGTTTCTGTTAGAACAAGTGGATACGCAAATTTTGCAAGCGATACTTTACCTTCTGGAAAGGGTTCTATTACTGGAATATTTACAGTATATAATTCCGAAAAACAATTTGTTATAAGAGATATTAATGAAGTACAATTAGATTCTTCTCGATGTAATGGATCCTCTGGTGGAGGAGGAAGTGGTGGAGATTATTTATATAAAGACTTCGACGATGGTTCTTTAACATCCGGCGGATGGAAAACTTTTTGGAGTGGGACTAATCCAAATTTAGGGGAATGGGAAATTTTATTTGGAAATATTGCTAAAGCGAGTAATTACTCAAATTTTAATAATTATGCTTGTGAAAGTTGGTTAGTCTCTCCAAGTATTGACCTAAGTAACGCTACTGCTCCCTACTTAATTTTTGATAATGACACAAGATATAATGGTCCACAATTGGAACTTTATATTTCATCAAATTACGATGGAGTTAGTAATCCTGATGTTCAAGGAAGTTGGTTTGAATTAACTAGTTTTGTCCCTAATTGGGATCCAGATTCTAATGACTGGGGATTTGTTTCTAGTGGAAATATAGATCTAACTCAATTTATTTCCTCTTCAATTACAATAGCGTATAAATACATAGGAACCGATTCTGACGGAGCAACATGGGAAGTTGATAATATTATTATTAGAGAATAATATTAATAATTCATTAAAATTTTCTTCGGATCTTTTCCTTTGAAAACGATTTCTTCTGGATTTTCTAGTACTTCTTTAACTTTTACTAAAAATCCAACACTATCTTTTCCATCTATTATTCTGTGGTCGTAAGACAGGGCTACATACATAATTGGTCTTATCTCTACTTTTCCATCTACAGCAACTGGTCTTTGAACAATATTATGCATTCCTAAAATTG